>Ga0209956_1000056_pt1 | contig 57264 bp, 36 predicted proteins | sample SalPon2A_C_D1_MG_FD_185720 | JGI IMG/M metagenome (GOLD analysis project Ga0209956, IMG submission 185720) | Soil microbial communities from South San Francisco under conditions of wetland restoration - Salt Pond MetaG R2A_C_D1_MG (SPAdes)... | ecosystem: Environmental > Terrestrial > Soil >...
TCCCATGCTCGGCCCAGGGCATCTGCTCCACCCGAATCCCACACTGTCGGCATGCGACGCGGCGCGGTGCATAGCGCAGCACGACCCGGGTGCGACCAAACGGCAGATGCAGCCAACTGCGCAGCGGTTTGCGGTCGTAGCCAGGAGCCCGCTGACCGCACTGGCCACAACGCGGCAGCCGCCAGCGAGGCCGCACACCCACGCTCAAATCGCCGTTCACGAGAAACTGCACCTCTTCGACGAACAACTCGGCAATACCCACCAGCCGACGCAGTACACTTGTCACGCGCATAGGGCCTCCTGTCTCCCGGCTTCTCGCACTTGCCTGGGAAAGCAGAACCCTATGCGCTTCTTTGTCTTACGTCACCCCCACCTCGACTCCTACCGCTCGCCAATGGCCAATGGCGACGGCTGGCCACACCAGCCCGAAGACAGCCGCCGCCCCTGCCCCGGCATTCGAAAACCTGCACAGCCACCCACCCGAACTGAAGGAGAGCCGAAAAATGGGGCCATCCGGCAGGCTTTCGCCATCTCCACCCTGGTGTAAGCTGCCGGGGTGACCTCCACAACCGGCGAGATCACACGCCTGCTGCGCGCCGGCCGTGAGGCCGAGCTGTGGCCCATCGTCTACCACGAGCTCAAGACCCTGGCACAGGCCGTCCTGCGCGGCCGGCGGCGAGCCAAGGGCCCCCAGACCACCACCCTCGTCCACGAGGCCTATCTGCGGCTGGTGGGCTCCGATCTCGACGACTGGACCGACCGCCGGCATTTCTACGCCGTCGCCGCTCGCGCGATGCGCTTCGTGCTGGTGGACGACGCCCGCAAGCGCCTCTCCGGCAAACGGGGCGCCGGTCGCGCCGGAGACACCCTCTCCGACGAGATGGCGGAGCGGATCGGCGAACCACTGCGGCTTCGCGCCGAGGAGGTGCTCGCCGTCCATCAGGCTCTCGACCGCCTCGGGGAGGTCAACCCTCGTCATGTCCAGCTCGTCGAGCTGCGCTATTTCTCCGGCTTTACCGTCGACGAGACCGCCGAGGCTCTGGGGGTGTCCCGCCCGACCGTGGTGCGCGATTGGCGGGCGGTCAAGGTCTGGATGCACGGTGTCCTCAGCGAAAGGCCGGAGTCGAGGGGCAAAGGAGCTGGCACCGGATGACCCCGGAAGTCCGCCTTCGCCTCGACCGTCTGGTCCTCAAGGCGGCGGCCTTGGAGGCCTCCGATCGACAGGCATTCTTCGACGGGCTGCCGGAGGAGGAGCGATCCCTGGCGGACGAAGCACGGCGGCGTCTCCAGGCCGCCGAAACCTTGTCGGAGGAGTTTCTCCAGGCCCCGGCCACCGAGCTGCTGGAGGCGGCTCTCCGCAGCGAGGACGGCGAGAGCGGGCCCGGTGCCGACGAGGCACCCCCCATCGGCGACGAGCGGTACGAGATCGGCGAGCGTCTGGGGGCCGGTGGCATGGCCCGCGTCTACCGTGCTTTTGACCGTCACTTGGGGCGGTCGGTGGCGCTCAAGATCCTCCAGGCCACCGACTCGGCGTCCCCGCGCCGATCGCTGCGGGAGGCGCGGGCCCAGGCGCGAGTGCGTCACGACCACGTGCTCGACGTCTACGAGACCGGCGAGCTCGGCGGCCGACCCTATATCGCCATGCGCTACGTCGAGGGCGGCAAGACCCTCGAAGACCTCGGGGACCTCCCGGGCCCTGCGAGCCTCGAGCAGAAGGTCCGACTGGTGGCTCAGGTCGCCTGGGGTCTCAACGCGGCGCACCGGGAAGGCCTGCTCCACGGCGACGTCAAACCCTCCAACGTGCTCGTGGACACCACCCCGGACGGCGACCTCGTCGCCCGCATCGGGGACTTCGGAATTGCCACGGATATCCCGGAGGATGGGCCGGTGCAGGGATCGATGGGTGGCGCTCTCGGCGGCACCCCCCATTTCATGGCGCCCGAGCTGCTGCAGGACCCTTCCTCGGTGGACCGCCGGTCGGACGTCTACAGCCTCGGTGTCACCCTCTACCAGGTGCTCGCCGGGGACCTGCCGCCCCGGGGCGCCGTGAGCTGGAGAGACCTCCGGGAAACGGCCCATTCCCTGCCCCAGGATCTCGCCGCCGTCATCGCACGCTGTCTGGCCCCGGATCCGGAGGACCGATACCCCTCGGCGCGAGCGGTGGCCGAGGATCTCCAACGCTTTCTCGACGGCGAGGCGGTGCACGCTCATGCCGACCACCTCGCCTACCGCCTCAGCCGCTTCGTGCTCCGTCATCGGGCCCTGGTGACCGTCGCCGGGATCTCGGCCCTCCTGCTCGCCGCCGCTCTGGTAGTGGCCGCGGTACTGGGCGTGCGTGCGGTCCGTGCCAACGAGCGCGCCGACCAGCGCCGAGCCCAGGCCGAGGAGCTGATCGGCTTCACGATCCTCGATCTGCGGGACAAGCTGGAGCCGGTGGGCCGTCTCGATCTGCTCGACGAGGTCGGCCACCGCGCCATGCGCTACTTCGCCGCCGTGCCCGAGGAAGAGCTGTCCGACGAGGAGCTGTCCCGCCGCTCGATGGCCCTCTACCAAATCGGCGACGTGCGCATGCGCCGCGGCGACCTGGCCGGCGCCAAGCGGCCCTTCGAGGAGTCCCTGGCGCTGGCGCGAGAGCTCGTCGCCCGCAACCCGAACGACACCGAATGTCTCTTCGGTCTTGGCCAGAGCGAGTTCTGGGCCGGCTACGCCCTGTGGGAGCGCGGGGACCCGGACGCCGCCCGACCCCACTTCGAGGCGTACCACGAGATCTCGGAGCGTCTCGTCGCGAGGGAGCCCGAGAGCCTCGACTGGCGCCGCGAGCTGTCCTACTCGCTGAGCAACCTGGGCTCCCTGCTCGAAGCCCAGGGGGAGCTGGAGGGTGCGCTGGAGCGCTTCCGTGCGGCGCTGGAGCTGGACCGCGCGTTGGTGGCCGACGCTCCCGATCCGGAGACCGTCGACGCCCAACGCTTCGAGCTCGCCGCCACCCACAACACCGTCGGCCTGGTGCTGGAGCAGCTCGGGCGTCTCGACGAGGCGCAGGAGCACTTCGAGGCCGACGTCGCGCTCCGCCGAGAGCTGGTGGAACGGGACCCGGAAAACCAACGCTGGCGGGAGCTGTACGGCACCAGCGGCCAGTTTCTCGGCAACCTGCTGGCGATGCGTGGCGAGACCGCCGCCGCCCGGCCTCACCTCGAAGCCGTCCGCGACCTCTTCGACGAGCTCGCCGCCCACGATCCGGAGAACGGCGACTGGCGATTCAAGCAGGCGTGGAGCCACCTCTGGATGGGTCGGCTCGAGCAGGCCGAGGGACGCCATGCGGAAGCCCTCAGGGAATGGCGTCGAGCGGACGCGGTCGCCCGCGAGCTGGCGGCGCTGGATCCCGAGCGCGCCGACTGGCGCCAGCTCCTCGGCGCCACCCGCTACCACCTGGCGCTGGCTCGTTCGGTCGGGGGTCCCCGCTCAGCGGCGGGTACGGAGATCTCAGCCCGAAGCGCCCTCGAGGTGCTGGAGCCCTTGACCGCCGAGCGGCCGGACGACCGTCGGACCCACCGCTGGCTGGCCGAGAGCCTGCTGCTCCTGGGCGACGCCGCGGCGGAGCGGGGTGATCTCACCACCGCGGAGAAGGCCTGGGGCCGAGCGGAGGAGGCCGTAGCACCTTTCCTGCAAAGAGGCTCGCGGCATCCGGCCCTGGTCGCGGTCCGAGACCGGGTGCGGAAGAGAGTCCGCGAGCGCTCGGGCCCCGCCTCGGCGTGGTGATCCCGAACCCACCGTTTCTTCGAGGGATGGGGCGAAGCCTTTCGCTCGTCGAACCAACCATCACTGAAGGAGGTGCCCATGGCAAGCTTGGCCGACAGCAAGTCTTCCGAGAACGAAAACGTCGAGAAGGAAAGCACTTTCCATGACGTCGAGATCGAGGTCACCTACTCTCGGGCCGAGTCCCGATTCTCGTTCTCGGCTTTCGAGACGGTGGGAGACGTGATCGTGACCGAGGACGGCGACATCACCATCCCCTACAGCGGGCCTGTCCGGCTGAACTTCTACCTGACGGCGGAGTCTGGGGTGAAATGGGAAGGTATCCAGCTCGGCTGGTTCGGCCCAACAGTCACCGATACCCAGGGACAGAGCTACGAGATGCCCGAGCACCCAGACCCGATGCCCTCGGCCCTCTCGTTTCGTGTGCGGCCCTCCGCCGCCTCGCAAGGCCAGACGTTGATCGTCGAGGATCTCCAAGATCCTCTCTGCGAGGTCCTCTCCTACCAACTGTTCGTGCGGGATGTCCTGGGTGGTGGGTTCTTCCATCACGACCCGAAGGTCTACAACAAGGGCAACGGTGGACCGTGGCCGGAGCCGACGCCAGCTCGAGACTGAGCGCTGAGCGCGATGATCCTCTTTCGAGCGGGTTTGCGAGGGACAGGTCGGAAGGACGAAGCGGGCGTCTCACCGTCCGCACCCGACAACCCGACAACCCAACGAATCTCTGGGAGGAATCGAAATGGAAATCGTCAACAACTCGGACATCAACGTCTCGTGGTTCGTCTACAACCAGCAAGACGCTCTCAAGTGGATCGCCCTCGGCTCCGGGGACCTGGACGCGAACGGGGGGCGCTTCTCCTACACTCCGCCCAAGAACAGCAACGATCTGTATTTCGTTCGCTTCACCTATGAGGGTGGCGGAACGGAGCTGGCGGGTGGCATCGTGAAGAGGACCGGAGAAACCATCACGCTGGAGGGCTCCAACGATCACTACCACGCGGTGGTGACTTCGACCGGTAGCAGCCAGGCCCGGCAACGGAGGTCCACGAAGTCCGCCGTGCCGGCGGACGCGTAAACGGCACCGACCCTGGAGCCGGCCAACGACCCGAGCCGTGGGCAACCGCGGCTCGGGTTTTTCGCTGGGCGGTGGCCCCCTACGACCCCGCTTCCATCTCCCGGCGACGCTTCTCGACCTCGGTCATCACGCTGACCTCGTTGAGCGCCATCTTGGGCGGTGCCTCCGCCCCTTCTTCCGTCTCCGCCTGGGTCTCGTGGTCGACGGGGCAGGTCTCGGCTTCCTCGGCAGCCCCGTGGCCCTTGGCCCCGTTCTCACCGCTCGCCTTCGCTGCCGCTTCCTTCTGGGCGCTGGCCTGGCCGAGCATCTCCGCCATCATCCGACGGCCATGCTCGATGCCGTCTTCGACGAGCTGGAGGTCGATCTCCTCCGCGGCGCGCTCGGCGGCGAGCTCCTCGATGCGGGTCTGGGTCTTGTCGCGCATAAAGCCGGCGGGTACCCGCAACACGCGCTCGATGGCATCCCCGGTCCAGTCGTAGCGCGACACCAGCGGGTTGTTCTTGGCGTCGCGCGCCAGGATCTTCAGCTCCGGATCGTCGTCGGCCTCTGCCGTGTCCTTCGCACCCCGGGCCTCGCGCTCGATCCGCTCAGCCTCCGCGAGACGCTCGCGGGCGTCGGCCGAAGGCTGGTAGAGCACCCCGGTCTCCTCCTCGATGAAGCGGCGGGCGAATTCCAACGTCACCGGGTCCATGCGCTGACCGCGGGCGGACTTCTCGATGCGCGCCTTGGCGCGCCGGCGCTGGTAGCGGTCCTCGATGGCGCGCAGGGCGGCGCGGGCCTCGCGGGTCCACGCCAGCTTGCGGCCGTCGTAGGTGATCTCCTCCTCGACGCCGCCCTCGTCCTGGGCGATCTTCTCGAGAATCTCCGGCGTCACGCTTTCGAACTCCTCGCCGCCACAGACGGTGCAGCGCCGGGGGTTCGGGATCCGCGCCGCCATGCCGCAGGAGGTGCAGATGGAGACCGCCTCCTTGCGCGCCTTCTCGAAGGCCAGGGCCTCGGCCAATTTCTCGGTGGCGGCGGACGACGCCTTGGGCATGAAGCGCTCCATGGCTTCGGTGACCAGGTCGCTGGAGACCACGCTGTGACCGTGCTCCAGGGCCAGCCGCAAGATCGCGGTGCGAGCGATGCCCTTGACCTGGTCCGGCACGCGGGTCATCCGCTCCTCCGCCTCCGGGGTCCAATGGATCGACTCCTCGGCCTTGAGGTCCAGCTCCGGCACTACCTCGCGCGAGGTCAGCAGCACGTCACAGGGGGAGAGCCGGAGCAGCATCTCGGTGTTGCTGCCGAGGCCGTTCTCATCCTCCTCGGTGTGGACGCCGACGTGGCCGAGCACCAGCACCCAGGGCTCCACCTTGCGGGCGTGGTCGAGGATCTTCTGGTACGCCTTGCCGTCGAGCAGGGTCTTGGTGACCTCGACGCCCTCGTCCCGCGCCATGGTGGCGGCGACGTTGATGTGCGACTGGTAGATCTCCGCCAGACCGGTGTCGATGATCTCCTCGTGGAGCTGGTTCTGCTCCTCGAAGCGGAAGACCTTGGCGGCCTTCTCGGTGAGCACCTCGACGATGCCCTTGAACACCGCGTAGTGGAGGTAGGGATCGTACACCCCCACCACCTCGAGCTTCTTGCCGAAGCGTTTGGCCAGCTCGATGGCGGTCATCAGGGCGCCGAAGGATTGTGGGCTGCCGTCGACGCCGACCAGGATGGTGTTGCGCTCCGGCTCACCCTTCTTGGGCAGGTGACGGACCACCCAGGTGTCGCGGTCGGTCTCTCGGGTGACGCGGGCGCAGACCGAGCCGATCTCGCTGTCCTTGGTGCGACCGATGCCCAGGGCGCCGAGCACCACCAGGTCGTAGCCGGCCTCTCGGATGTCCTTGATGATCTCGGTGGAGTGCTTGCCGTCCATCATTTTGCGCTCGCACTCCAGACCCACCTCCCGGGCCTTCTTGTCGAGGTCTTCCAGGTAGCAGTCGGAGATCAGCTCCAGCCCCATGGTGATCAGGCTGTCGTGGATCTTGCGCTGGCGGGCGAGCTCGGATTCCACCAGGTACTCCTCCGGCAGGGTGAACTCCATCTGCTTGAAGCGGTAGTCGTGCATGCGCGCCGCGTAGACGTGGCATCCCACCAGCTTCGACTCGAAGGACCGGCCGACGGCCAGCGCACAGTCGATGGCGCGGTTGGAATGGGCCGAGTTGTCGACGGGGACGTAGATCGTTTCGTACATTCGAGTCTCTCCTGAGCTAGCGGGTCTCCTGAGCGGGTCTCCTGGGCTTGCGACCTCGATCAAGCTTGTTGGGCGGCGGGTGAGGCCGCGTCCTGCGGCACGGTCCCGGGCGAGGACCCGCGCTTGCGGCGCACGAGGAACAGAATGAGCAGCTCCAGACCCAACACGGTGAGCCCGGCACGGAGCATCGGCCCGACGACCGGGGGGCGCTCCATGGGCTCGACGTAGACGGAGAGCCAGCGGGTCAGCCCGCGGCGGTTGCCGCGGTCGGCCTGGAAGCCGTCCCACACGGAGAAGGCGATGGGCAGGTAGGTGTCCTCCGGAAAGGGCATTCCACCCCGTAGACGCTCGCGGACGAAGACCACGGACCACACGCCGTCCTGGAAATGGGCGCGCACGCTCGGCGGGTCGGCCTCGCCGGGGGCGATGTCGTCGCTGCCATGGGCGGTGTAGAGACGCGCGGTGTCCCGGCTGCCCGCCTCCGCCAGGTCCATGAACCAGAGGTCCACCGGGCTCTGGTCGTCGCCGAACAGAAAGTAGGGACGGCCGAGGCCGGTGGGCAGGGTCGAAGGAATCTGGATCGCCACCGCGTCGGAGAAGGCATCGGCCGAGCCCTCGCCACCACCTGCGGCTTCGGCACTCTGCGTGGTGGCCGTCTGTGTCGTAGCGGCGTCCTGGCCCCAGATGTCGGAGCTTCCGCCGGAGCCCCCCGAATCGTCGATGGCCGCGTCACCCCACGGATCCGCCGCGCCGCCGGAGCCCCCTGTGCTGCCGAAGCCGAAGGGATCCTCTTCCACCGCGGCGCCGCCCAGCTTGGTCGCGAGCGTCTCCTGGATCTCCAGATACGGCGGTGCTTCCAGGTCCGGTGTGTTGGAGCCGTCGGTCTCCGCCGCCATGTCGTGCCAGGCGACGCGAAAGGCGATTTGGTCCCGGTCGTAGACGGCCTGGACCTCGACCGCGGTGGTCGACGGCTGAAATTGCCGGCCCGGTTGCGTGATCTGGCCGATGAGCGGGAACAGCGCGCTGGGCGCATCGGCGAACAGCTCGTCGGCCGCCGCCGGATCGTCCGGCAGCTCGACCTCGTCGACGGCGACGGCGATCAGCAACTGGTTGTAGGGCGCCTCGTTGGGATCGCCCTCCGTGTGGGCGACCATCCAATCGGCGAGCAGCCAGCGCTGCTCCTCGGTCAGGCTGTCGACGAAGGAGGCCATCGGTGTGCCGTTGAAACCGGTGGACAGGGTGCGGTAGATGTCCTCCCGCGAGCCGCCGCCGCGGAAGGTCCACGGGCGGGTGAGATCGGCGGCGCGGAGGTAGCGGCCCCAATCGTCGCGCAAGGTGGGGGCGGTGCCGCCGTCGCTGCGGCCATGGCTCCCGTGGCACTGCTTGCAGCCCGCCTGCTGGTAGGTGGCGAACCCTTCGGAGAGGGCGCGCTCGCGCTCGAAAGGTGGCGGGCTCGGGATCTGGATCGGATCGCCGTAGGCTTGCGGGTCCTCGAAGTCGCCGGGGGCGAACGACTTGAGGTGGTAGACGAGGTTCTGGACCTCGGTGCCGCTCAGCTCCGGGAATCCCGGCATGGCGGTGTAGGGGATGCCGTTGCGGATCACCCGCGTGACGTCCGCGTCGGTCGGCAGGGCGCCGCTGGGAGTGGTGCGGATCTTGTACTTGCCCTCGGTGAAGTCCCGCGGCCGCGGCTGGAGAAAAGGTGCGGCGATGCCCTCGCCGTTTCCCTGGGCACCGTGGCACTGGGCGCACCACTTGTCGTAGACGACCTTGCCCGCTTGTTGCTGCTCCTCGGTCCCCATGTCGATGCTCTGGGCGAGGATGGGTCCGGCGTCGAGACCGGCGATGAGACCGATGACGAGAGCCAGGGTGACGACCAGGGTGAAAGCCGGGATCCCGATCCTCCTCTCAGCACTCGCCATCTCAGTGACCCTCCCCTTCGCCTTCGGCCACGTGCCGAGCCCGCGGTCGGTACTCGGTGAAGTCGTAGAGGAAGAGGATCACGTTCCACATCTCCTCCTCGCCGAGGAACTGCTCCCAGGCGGGCATGGCGGAGTCCCAGGGACCGCCCTCCGGCGGCAGACCGGGCGCGCCCTTGGCGATGCGCCAGAAGAGGAAGGACTCCTGGAACATCGGGATGTTGCCCGGATCCTGAAAGTTGGTGGGGATCGGGTTGAGCCCATGGGCGAAGAGCCCGGCACCCTTCATCAAGTCGCCGTGGCAGTAGAAGCAGTTGCTGTAATAGATCTCGCGGCCCGCCTCGACGTGCTCGCGGAAGCGCACCGGATCGCTTGTCTCCAGCGAGCGGAAGGGGTTGTCGAGCGTGCGCAGATCGTAGCTCTGGTCGTGGACGCTGATCTGGGCCGGCGGTGCCGGGTGAACGGTGCGGCCGAAGGCGGGTGCGACCGGCGGAGCGGTGAGGTCCAGATAGATCCCGGCCGCCACCGCCGCCGGGATGAGCAGCAGGACGGCGATCAGGAGCGGGGTGAAGCGCTTCTCGGTGAGAAAGGCGAAGACCGGGGTCTTGACCTCCTGCCAGCGCTCGCGGTCGGAGGAGGCGAACACCAGCAGCGCCAGGGTGACGATGCCCATGAAGAGCTTGACCACCGATTTCGGGATGGGTACGGCGAAGCCCCAGCTCAGAAACACGAACACCGAGATCCAGATCACCGCCAACCAGCCCAGGGGGCCTAGACGGCGGCGGGCGAAGACGGTCAAGGCCACCAGAATCGCCACCAGGGGCAGCACGACCAGCCAATTCAGCGTCTCGTTCATCGCCTCGACCTCATCGCTGTCATTCTCCCATGGGGCTCACATCGTTCCAGGAGGCTCACATCGTTCCAGGAGGCTCACATCGTTCCAGGAGGCTCACATCGGGCCTCGCGCTCAATCGGCGGCATAAGAGAGCTCGGTTTCCGGTGTCACTGTCGGCGTGCCACCGAGGGACTGGAGGTAGGCGATGACCATCAGGATCTCGCCGTCGGTCAGACCGATGGGAGGTTTGTTGATCTGGGGCATGCCGGCGGCGAAGCCGGGCACCAGGAATGCGTTGGGCTCGTACAGGCTCTGGGCCAGATACTCCAGCCCGGTCTCGCCCTCGATGCGGGTCTCCGCCCGAACGGCGACGCCCTCCAGGTTGGGAAAACGCTCGTTGGCGCCGCCGCCTCCGATCTTGTGGCAGGTGCTGCAGATGCCCTTGCCCTCGAAGATCTCCTTGCCGTTGGCCACCATCTCCTCGGTGGTCATGTCGGCCGAGATTTCCACCACTTCCGGCGGGAGGACCTCCTTTTGCGGTACGAGCTGTCCGACCATGGTGTAGAACCCCGTCGTCACCAGCGTCAGCACCAGGACCTTGACCGAAACCGGGATCTTCATGACGGCTGGCTCCCTGACGGCTGGCTGGCCGACGCGGCACCCGCGGGGGACGGGGTGGGCGCCCCGGCCGGAGCGGTGTCCGGAGCCGGGGACTTCGCCGCCACCTCGGCCTTCTTGCCGGACAGACCCGCGAGACCGAAGATCACGCCGATGAGAGCGAAGAAGATCAGCACCGTCACCGACACCACCTGGGTGGCGAAGCCGAGGGTCGGTGTGAAGGCGTCCGGAGAGGTGTCGCGGACGATGCCGTAAACGTGCCAGTGCTGGCGCAGACCGGAGCGTACGTATCCCATCAGACCCATCAGCCAGGTGAAGGTGACGGCGAGGAAGATGAGCACGTACTGGGCGCGGTCCGGCATCCGCCCCCAGTGGACGTCGCTGGGCTCGGTTCGACGCATCATCATCATGTCGATCATGGTGACCAGCACCATGGCGACGAGCACCGACAATACCTGGGGCACCGAGAAGCCGATGCGCGTGGCGGCGTCCACGAAGTAGCCCAGGATGCCGTAGTAGATGACCGTGCCCGCTGCGGCAACCAGGATGAGCGTCTGGAGGAGGTTGCCCGGGGTGAAGAAGCCTCCCTCCGTCTTGCGGCCGCTGCGCCGGTAGAGCAGGAAGGTGATGAAGGTGGTCAGGATCATGATGTTGACCGCCGTGTTCTTGGCCGACATCACGCCCAGGAAGCCGAGGATCGGGTGCGAGGAGCCGCCCATGGCCTGGGTCTCCTCCACCGTGGTGATGGGCGAGCGCGGGGTCGCCCAGATGGCGAAGCAGAGGGTGATCAGCAGCAGCAGGAACGGGATCAGCCGGCGCCCCTTCTGGTCCTTCCGGTCCACCCGGCCCATGCCCAGCCACAGGTAGTAGTTGATGCCCAGGAAGAGGTTGCCGATGAGCACCGCCTGGATGATGAACAGCCAGGAGAAGGCACCGCCCATCATGGTCAGGCCCATGGTTTGGGAGAAGGCGTAGATCTCCGACGCCAGCCAGTAGCCGGCGAAGGGCAGCGGCAGAAACCCGGTCACCGCCACCAGGTTGGCGACGTAGCCCATCCAGTCGTAGTGGGCGCGCTCCTCCGGGGTCTTCGCCTTGAGGAACTGGTAGGCGGCGTAGGCGCCCGCCACCGAGCCGCCGAAGGCGATGTTGGCGATCAGACGGTGGATGTTGATCGGCATCCACGTGTAGTTGTTGACCGCTTCCCAGGTGCTGATCACCGCGCCGTTCTCGGATACCCCCGCCGGGGTCGACATGAAGGTGAGCCAGGCGTTGGCGATGAACATGAGGCCGGTGCCCACCAGGTTGAGCATCACCCCCAGGAAGAGATGGAGCCGCGGACCGATCTTGCCCCAGGTCAGGTAGTAGGCGTAGAACAAACCCGCCTCGGCGAAGAGCAGCAGCACATACGGCAGGAAGGTCGGCGAGAACACGGACATCAGATAGTTGGTGAACTTGGGGTAGAGGATGATCAGCATGAAGGTCAGCGTGCCGCCGAACGCCGCCGTCATGGCAAAAGCCGGAGAGAGGAGCTTGGTGAACTCATGGGCCAGCTTGTCGTAGCGCGGATCGCCGGTCTTGAAGCCGATGAACTCGATGATCAGCGCGAACATCGGCACCGCCAGCACGAAAGCGGCGAACAGCAGCTTGAGCTGCGCGACGATCCAGATGGCCACCCGGCTGCCGATCCTGGGGAAGGCGCGGTACTCGGCCTCCTCGTAGGGCCGGGTGCGCGCTTCCTCGGCCTCCTGCTCGGCCTTCAGCTCCAGCGCCTGGCCGCGGGGAGTGAAGGTCTCCGTCGCCCCGCGCGTGCTGTCCGGAGCGATCGGCGCCCGGTAGGCGAGCTTGGCGTTGAAGACCGTGGCGGCGGTCCACAGGCCCCAGATCCCCAGGGCCAGGACGATGAGAGCGAGGAGGATCTTCCGATTCATGAGGCGGTCTCCTCCGGCGTCCCGGCAGCCGTGTCACCAGGCGCTCCGGCGGGTACGTCCCCGGTTGCGGACGCGCTGTCGGCGGCGGCAGGCTCCCCCGCGGTGGCCGGTTGCGCGGCGGTCGCGGGTGCCGCTCCGGGCGCCGGGATCGAGCCCGGCGCCGGCATCGGCCCCACCGCTTCCTGGAGCTGGCGCACGTAAGCGACGATCGCCCAGCGGTCCCGCGGCGGGATCGGATGCTTGTACCCGGACATCAACCCGACCCCGTGGGTGATCACCGAGTAGATCTGACCCACCGGGTAGGCGCGGAAGCGGTCCTCCAGGAGATTGGCGGTCTGCACCCCGGAGCGCTCACGCAGCATCCCGCGGCCGTCGGCGCGCTCACCGTGGCACGGGCCGCAATAGATGCCAAAGCGCTCCTCGCCCCGGGCCATCACCTCGGGGGTGACCGCGATCGGGATCTCGGCCGCCACCTCGCCGTCCTCGGAGACGCCGCTGTAGAGCGGCTCGTTCTCCCAGTACTCGAGCTCGCCACGGGCGACGGTGCCCTCGACCGGCGGTTGCATCGCGGCGCCGTCGGCGAAGAAGGCGCTCGCCGCCTGCGCCTCGTAGCGCGGCTGGTCGTCCATGTTGGGGTTGAGGTGGATGGCGGGCGACCGCGAGGTGCAGCCGCGGGCGCAGCCTCCCAGGGTGACCAGCAGCACGGCCAGGGCGAGCAGCCGGAGGCTGTGGGTCCGGCGCTGGAGCGTCGGATGGGACGGGCTCATGCCTCGCCCTCCCATTCCGGATTCGGATGGTGAAGCCGGCCCAGGTAGGCGGTCCGCGGCTTGTTGTTGAGCTCCGCCAGGATCGTATAGCTGCGATGGTCCTGGTGGGCCTCCGCCACTCCGCTGCCCTCGGTGTTGAGGTCGCCGAACGAGATGGCGTCCGCCGGACAGGTCTGCTGGCAGGCGGTGCGGATCTCGCCGTCCTCGATCTTGCGATGGCCGTCGCGCTTGGCCTCCGCCTTGGCGGCGCTGATGCGCTGGAGGCAGTAGGTGCACTTCTCCATGACACCGCGGGAGCGGACGGTGACGTCCGGATTCATGGCGAGCTGCATCAGCTCCGGGGTCTCCCGCGTGTAGTTGAAGAAGTTGAACCGGCGCACCTTGTAAGGACAGTTGTTGGAGCAGTAGCGGGTGCCGATGCAGCGGTTGTAGACCATCAGGTTGAGACCCTCGGCGTCGTGCACCGTCGCCGCCACCGGGCAGACCTCCTCGCAGGGAGCGTTCTCGCAATGCTGGCAGGGCACCGGTTGGAAGACCACGGCGGGGTCCTCCTCGGAGCCCAGGAAGTAGCGGTCCACCCGCAGCCAGTGCATCTCGCGGTTCTTCGACACCTGCTCCCTGCCCACCACTGGAATGTTGTTCTCGCTCTGACAGGCCACGATACAGGCGCTGCAGCCGGTGCAGGCGGTGAGATCGATCGACATCCCCCACCGGTAGCCTTCCTCGTAGGAGGGCTCCTCCCACAGCGACTCCAAAGGCGGCCCGTGATGTGCGGGATGGAAGGCGTGCTCCGGGTCCGCGTGGTACTCCTCGAAGCTCGCTCGGCGTACCAGGTCGCGGCCTTCCATCGAGCCGTGCTCCTGGGTCTGCACCAGATCGTGGTGCGGGCCGGCGATCTCCGCCGTAACCTTCGGCACCGCCCAGGGATCCTGCGCGGTGCGCACCGGGTAGACGTCGACGCCGACGCCGTCGCCGACCCGGCCGACCGCGGTGCGGCCGTAGCCCAGCGTCAACGCGATCGAGCCGTCGGCCTGGCCCGGCTGCCGCCAGGCGGGGACCTCGACCGAGCCGTGGTCGGTGGTCAGCCGCAGCACGTCGCCGTCGGTCACCCCCAGGGTCTCGGCGGTGGCCGGGCTGATCAACGCGGCGTTGTCCCAGGTGATCTTGGTGATCGGGTCGGGCATCTCCTGGAGCCACGCCAGGTTGGCGAAGCGGCCGTCGTGGACGGCACGCGACAGATGGAAGATCAGCTCCGTGCCGCCGTGCGAGGCGAGTGAGCGGGCGAGCGCGAAGACGTCCCCGGCGCCGCTGACGGCACCGGCGCTGTCCGAAGCCGTGCCGACCTCGCCGCCCGCCGAGCCGGTCCCGGCCAGCAGCTCCGGCGTCGCCAGACCGTCGTGGAGCACCCGGCGCCAGCGCTTCTCGAAGCCGTCGCCGCCGAGCAGCCCGGTCCAGGTCGAGCGCACGATGTCGAGCGCCGGCCGTTCGCCGCCTGTCGCGGCCGTCGTCCCCGTCGTCATCAGATCGAGCACCTGGAGCACGCTGCGGCTGTCGAACAGCGGAGCCACCAGCGGCTGGATCACCGACAACGTCCCGTCCGGCGACACGGCGTCGCCCCAGGACTCGAGGTCGTGCGAGCGCGGCAGGTGCCAGGTGGCTCGCTGCGAGGTCTCGTCCTCGTAGGCGGAGAGATGAACGACCTCTGCCACCGACTCCAGGGCGCCCGCGAAATCGAGATCTGCCGGGGCGTCGTAGACCGGGTTGCCACCGAGGATCGCCAGGGTTCCGATCTCCCCCGCCCGCATCGCCTGGACCAGCCCGGTCAGCTCCTCGGTCGATGAGGCGCCGGTGTGGGCGAGCCCGCCGCGGGTCACCGTCGTGCCCACCGCCCCCAGCGCTTCGTTGAGCTGCCACACCAGGGCGTGGACCTCCGGCGGCTGGCTGCGGCCGGCGGCGATCAGGGCCGCGGCGCCGGCGCCGGCGAGCTCGCGGGCCAGAAGCGCCACCTTCTCGGCCATGGCGTCCGGAAGCGACGGTGCCATGGCGTCCGCCGGCAGCTCCACCGCCACCCCTTCGTTGCGCAGGGCCAGGGCCAGGGCCGCGGCGAAGGCCGGGACGCCGCGGCGGGCCAGCCGCACCCGGTGGTCGGCGTTGGCGCCGGTGAGCGACATCGTGCTCTCGACGGCGTAGAGACGGGGCGGCTCGCTCCCGTTGTGGCCGCTCCCGTTGCCGTGGGCACCGCCGTGCCCGGTGGCCTCGCGGCGCGCGGCGGCGAAGCCCCGGGTGTTGGCGACACCGCCGCTCTCGGTGAGCAGCAAGTCGGCGTCGAGGGCGAGCACCACCTTCGCCTTCGCCAGATGCAGCACCGGACGGCCCGGGCGGCCGGTCGCGCGGCGCACGCCTTCGAAGATGCGGTCGTCGTCCACCGGGCTCCAGACCGCGACCTTCGCGTTGTCGTACCGGCGGCGCAGACGCTGCACACGCTCGTGGATCGACGGCGAGGCGTAGGGCTCGATCAGGATCCCCAGCCCGCTGCCCCCAGTGCTCGCCCACCCCTCGGCCTTGGCGGCCCAGGCCACGGCGAAGGCTTCCCAGGTGGCGTCACCAGCAGCGCCCTCGCCGTCGGCGTCTGCGCCATGCTGTGCGGCGCGATGGATCCGGCGCGACCGGTCCGGGTCGTAGAGGGCCAGGATCGACGCCTGCGCCCAGGCGTCCGCGGCACCGCCGGAGCTGGGGTGCAGCTCGTTGCCCTCGATCTTGATCGGCCGCCCCTCGCGCGCCTTGACCAGGACGCCGAGGGCGTCGGTGCCGCGGCTCAGCGTGGTGGCGAATTGCTGCGGAATGCCCGGGACCATCAGCTCCGGCGCGTTGACGAAGGGGACGATCTCCTCCACCGGCCGCCGGCAGGAGGTGAGCCCGGCGAGCGCCATCGAGGCTCCCATCAGCCCCAGCATCGTGCGGCGGGTGGGGTCGGACGGCGGCTCGGAAGCGCCCGGTGCGAACTCCCGCCCCTGGAGGTCGAGACGCTCGGGATCCTCGGGAGAGGCGAGTGCCTCCAGGCTGCGCCAGGGATCTGCGGGCTGGGTTCGTTGGCGGGTCATCCGATCCTCTCGGTGCTCATCGGGCGGGGTGCTTCAGCGGTGACAGGCGCCGCAATCCTCCGACGGCGCGATGCCCTTCGCCGCGCGCACCTGGGCGGCGAATTGCGCCTGGTCCGCCGGCGGCTCCCAGGTGGTGTTGGTCAGCTCCTCACGGGGGCGCAGATACGGATCCGGGTTGCGGTGACATTCGAGACACCAGCGCATGCTCAGCGGCTCTACCTGGACCACCTCTTCCATGGAAGCGATGTCGCCGTGGCAAGTGGAGCAACCGACCCCGGCGGCCAGGTGCACGCTGTGGTCGAAGTAGACGTACTCGGGCAGATCGTGGACCCGGATCCAGCGCATCCGCTCGCCGGTCCGGGCGCTCTCGCGGATCGGCTCGAGCGTCTCCGCATCGCGCGCCACGAGCTGGTGGCAGTTCATGCAGGTCTGGGTGGGTGGCACCCCGGCGATCGCGGAACGCTCCACCATGGAGTGGCAGTAACGGCAATCGAGCCCGAGCTCGCCCGCGTGGAGCTTGTGGCTGTACGGCACCGGCTGCCGCGGCATGTAGCCGACCTCGAGGTACTCGGGGGAAAAGTAGTACCAGGCGCCGGCGACCACCAGCAGCCCACCGACGGCGATTCCCCCCAGGATCCGAAGAGGGGTCTTGTTTGTCCACTTCGGGAAGATCTGTGCCACTCAGCTCCTACCTCATCCCGTTGCGACGAAGAGCGACCTCCATCTTCGAGCTCGGTCTGCCGCACCCCCGGGGAATCAGCAGCTCCCAATGAATTTGCGGGGAAGGATAGCGGTGCCATGGGGAGGTGTCAAGGAAGCGTCGTCGCCGCCGGACGACCTCGACGCCGGTATGCGGGAAAGTCTCCCCGGGAAACGTCCAAGACGGTCGAGACGGCTCCGCCCGGGCGCGTGGGCGGGGCTCCGAAATCGGGGGCTCAGCCACGCGCCGTGGGCCGTCGCTCGATCCGTCGCTCGATCCACGCGACCAGGCGATCGCGGTTGCCGTGGAGCCACAGAACCACCACCGGCGTCGCGATGCAGGCAGCCAGAAACACCACGGCCACCAGCGAGAGATCGACCCCGAGATAGTCCTCCGCCAGCCGGCTGAAGTCCATCCAGTGGCCCCCGCCCTTGGCCGCCTCGTACTCCTGCCGGCGCGCGGCGTCGGTGAGCAGACCCCAGGCGAACCAGGAGCTCTCCAGCACCAGAAACCAGCCGACCATGGCGTAGAGGGGGCGCTCGACCCGGCGCTGGGTGCCTTCGCCGGTGATCGCCCGGTGCAGACAGAGGGCGGCGAAGAGCAGCTCCGCCGCGTGGCCCATGGCCAGGATCACCACCTCGTGGATGGCGCTCAGCGAGGCGAGGATCCACAGCCCGACGAACGCCCCGGCGGGCCAGCGCCAGCGCGGGTGGCGCCAGGCCCAGCCCAGCAGGAGGACGAGGCAGAGGACGAAGCCCACGACCAGCACCGGCCGGCGGCCGAAGGTCAGCGACATCCCGCCGCCGTAGGTGAAGTCCAGGGCGGGAATCGCGGGGTAGCCGAACAGCCAGGACATCACGCTGTGGCCCAGCTCGTGGACCAGGACGCCGATGTAGGAGAGGGCGAAGCGGAGAAACGGCACGACTAGAACGAAGACCGCCAGACCGAGCCCGACGAGCAGCGTGCGCACGGCCTCCGGGGTCAAGCTTCCGACGGCCAGCGAAGCCCCGGAGGATACCCTCGGCGACGCCTTCGCCACGGTTCTTGTCGCCGGCTTCACCGTCGACGCCGACTCCTCCGGCTCCGGCGGCGTGTAGAGGGTCCCCTCGACGGCCTCGCGGGATGCGGGCTCGTGGGGGTCGGTCCCCCAGGGATCGGGCTCCGAGGGATCCGAATTCCAGGGACCCACCCTCGCCGCAGCATCGGGAACCCGGGGCTCGGGAGTCCCGGTGACTTCGGACCTCACCTTCGCGAAGACCACGCCGCAGCGCAGGCACTCGGTATCCGTCGGCGACTCGAAGCCGCACCTGGGGCAGAGCATTTGGGGGGAGATTACCAGGGGAAGGAGATGGGATCGATGCAAGATATTCAAAGCGACAGGGACTGAGTCTTAGCAAGAACAAGGCGCAAACACCGCGTGCGAACGACGTTTTAACGTCGGAATGGCTTGCGCACGCGAGTGCGAGCCCCTCTCGAGCACCCGAACGGCCTTCTCACGGTGGTGCGTCCCTCGTGCCTCGACCAGCCTGATCGATGCTTGCGGTGAGCGGCTCCCGCCGTTTGCTGACTTCGCCCCCTTCTCGCGCATCTCTGCATAGAGAACGTTTTCGAACATTCCAAGATATCGTTCCGCGCATCGTCGCGGACGAGCGAAGAGGAGGTCGCCATGTGCAGTCGTTTCCTGGGTCCCCAAGAGATCTTTCTCACCCTCTTGATCGTGCTTGTCGTGGCCTCGCCCGTCTTCGGCCAGGGCCGCTCGGACTACTACAACGTCGAGAGCCCTCAGGTCCACCCGATCGAGGTGGCTCGGGTCAACGGTCACGACTACGTGCTGGCGGTCAACACGCCGGACAACTCGGTGGAGATCTGGAACACAGACGAAACGATTCCGCCTGCAAGCCGCTTTCTGGCACGGGTGCGGGTGGGCCTGGAGCCGGTTTCGGTGCGCTGGGTGCCCGAGATGGAACGGTTTTACGTCGCCAACTTCCTGGGTGACTCGATCACCGCTGTGGTCCTGAGCGCCAGCGGCGGACCTTCGACCCTCGGTGCCCGCGTCGCGAGAACCGTCGAGGTCACGGACGAGCCTCTCGATCTGGCCTTTGCCCTGATGCCGAATCCGGTGCCCGGAAGGGACGCGATCCCCACTCTCTTCGTCACCCACATGACCCTCGACGCCTTCGGCGCGTACCACGCGCTGACCCTGGCCCCGGTGAGCGCGGGATCCGAGCGCATGGACGCGGCGCTCAGCGCCGGCGCGGACATCGACTTCGACGGCGTGATCGACGACCTCGCCCTGAAGGAGCCCTGGGCCGCGGCGGTGTCGTGCGACAGGTTGTTCCTGCTCGGCCACAAGGGAGGCAACACCGTCCGCTACGACTTCGATCTCTACTCGCAGGATCTGGGTGGCGGCAACCTGCGCCGGCTCGCCGGTCTGGGCTCGACCAACTGGAACCTGACGTTCACCCGCGACGGGGATCTCTACGTGGTCGGCGGGGAGGCCCTCAACGGCTCCGAGATCGGCGAGAGCCAGGTCCAGAGCGCCCCTACGGGCTTCGTCCAGAGCACCTTCTATCTGATCGAAGACCCGTGCACCGCCAATCCCACCGTCCATCGGCGGGACGTCAATCTCGTCCCGCACGTGCTCCAGCATCCGGCTGGCGTCGCAGCGGGCTCGACCGTGGGGCCCATCTCCTCGCACAACGGCGAGATGCTGATCTTGCAGCCGGCCACCGGCCCGGTGGCCAAGGGTCAGGCCCTGGCCCAGCTCACCGATGTCGCGGCCCTGGCGGGCAAGGCCTTCTTCACCGCCTATGGCAGCGATCGGGTGGGGGTGCTCGAGCCCGACCCGACGATCCAGCCGGTGCTGTGGAAGCGGCGCACCATCGACATCCCCACCGTCACGGGAGCCGCCTCGATGGCCGGTCCGCGGGGGATCGCCGCCAAGACCGTCAACCCGGACTTCTCAGACGATCCCGGCCCGCGTCTCTACGTCCTCAACCGTCTGGACCAGTCGGTGACGGTGATCGATCCGGTGGCCGAGACGGTGGTGTCGAGCTTCGCGCTGCAGAACGATCCGACACCGCCGTGGATCCACGCCGGCCGCCGCTTTCTCTACAGCGCCAGGCTGTCGGGCAACGGTTTCGACGCCTGCGCGAGCTGCCACCCCGACGCCCGCACCGATGGTCTGGCCTGGAACCTGTCGAATGGCGTGGACGTGTCGATCCCTCTGGAGCTGCTGCCTTTCGCCGGCTTCGCCAACGGGATCTTCCCCGGCGAGAAGGGCTTTCTCGTCACCCAGTCGCTCCAGGGACTGCTCAACTGGGAGGTGCCGCCGAGCATCCAGCACCTGTTCAGCAACGCGCCGTATCACTGGCGCGGGGACCGGCAGGATTTCCTCGCCTTCAACCCTGCCTTCGTGTCGTTGCTGGGGCGGGCCAGCGAGCTCACCCCGGAGGAAATGGGGGCCTACGAAGAGCTCATCAACTCGGTCCACTATCCACCCAACCCCAAGCAACCGGAGACGCGCATCCTTTCCGGTTCGCTGGGAAGCCCCACGGGGATCAACGGTAGCGGTGCGCTCCAGGGGATGAAGTTTTACCACGAGATTCCCGGCGACAATCCGTTCGCCTGCGTCCATTGCCATTCGTTGCCCGAGGGCAGCGACAACGTGTTGACCGATTTTCTCGGTTCCGTCCAGCCCCATCCGGTGCTGGATCCGACCGATCCTGGCTTCACGCCGACCTTGATCCAACCCATAGAGACCGCCGCCTTGCGGGGTCTGTTCCAGAAGGAGGCCCGGTTGGACCGGGGCGGCTCGTCGCTACCCGACAACTCCCCGATCACCGGGTACGAAGGTCTGGCCCACAGCGGTCTCTTCGGCTCCGCGCCGGGATTCGCCGACTTCAACGGCACCGCCAGCATCGACGCCTTCAACCAGGGCTTCTCCATCAACCTGTGTGGCGGACCGACCCAGTGCCTCTTTCTCCAGGAGCTCAACCAGTTCATCCACGAGATGGACTTCGGGACGGCGCCGATGGTGGGGGAGAGCTATACGGTCACCGCGTCCAACCTGGGAGCCGCCGCCACGACGACCGCTTTCACCGCCGGAGAGACCCAAGCGGGGCTGGCCAATGCCGGCCTCGCGGTGATTGCCGAGCTGGGAGGCTCTGCGCGCGGCTTCTGGTACGACCTGACCGGTCCCTCCCCGAGGTATCGAGAGGAGCCGTCGGGAGCCACCTTCACCCGCGCCCAGCTCCTGGCCCTGGTAGGTGGCACCCGGGATCGGCTGGTCCTCGTGTCCACGCCTCTGGGGAGTGAGCGCCGGGTGGCGGATCCGGCGGGTGCGCCGGTCCTTCTGACCGGGCCCGCACCCAGCGATCTCGACCTGCTGCCCATGGTGCCCAACACGGCCTACGAGCTGATTCCATCGCTTCCCCTGTTCTGGGACAACGGGAATCCGCTGCTTGGCTTTACTCGCGCGCACACCGTGCGTCTCTACCAGAACGCATTGCTCGTCGACGGACCCCCGGGCGGATACGGGCTTTGCTCGATCCGCCACGTGGTCCCGCGGCGCTTTCGGGTGGCAGCGCGGGACCTGCGCCAAGGAGCGACGCTGCACCTCTTCATCCAGGATGTGCCTGGTGGCTCGCCGCCCGACCCGACGTTGCACGTGGGGAACGACAACCAGGTTCCGACCCTCGAGCTCGTCCTGCCCTTGCACCCGACGGATCTGCGGCTGCAAGACGGACGATGGGTCTGGGAAACGGCGGTGGAGATGGAGCCGCTGCTCTTCTACCGCCTGATGGCGGGTCCCCCGGTCGCCGCGGGGTTGCAGGGGATCCTCGACGCGGTGGGCGATCTGGACTTTCTGTACCAGATCACGCCGGAGGCCCAGCCCGCCGGAAGCTTCAACCCGGCGATCTGGAACCTGCACTGGGTCCGGGTGGTCAACACCGACGGCTCCCAGGTCGATGGCAATCCGGTCGGCGGCAACCCGGGCTGGCAACCGCTGCAGATCGAGCCGGGTCCCGCTTGTCCGTAGGGCTCGACCAGCTCGAAAAGGCGCGACGAGGGAAGGTGGCGGGGGGTTTGGTGACTTCCTTCCCTTTTCGCGCATTTCTGGGCAGATGAACTTTCTTTCGACACATTCCCATGTCCCCATGTATGACATCGGGGCGAGCGAGGAGGATCTTCCATGCGTCTCACCATGTGCCGTCGGTTGCAGCTTCCACAACAGCTTTTGAAGGTTTCGATCCTGCTTCTCCTGGCCTCGCCGCTCGCCGGCCAGGGGCGCTCCGACTACTTCAATATCGAGAGCCCGCAGGTCCACCCCATCGAGGTGGCCCGGGTCAACGGTCACGACTACATCCTGGCGGTCAACACGCCGGACAACTCGGTGGAGATCTGGGACACGGACGAGACTCTGCCGACGGCGAGCCGCTTTCTCCACCGCGTGCGTGTCGGGCTGGAGCCCGTTTCGGTCCGCTGGGTCCCCGCGATGGAACGCTTCTATGTCGCCAACTTCCTCGGTGATTCCATCACCGCCGTCGCGCTCACCGCCAGCGGTGGCCCCGCGACTCTCAGCCCCCAGGTGGCGGGCACCGTCGAGGTGACCGACGAGCCCCTCGACATCGCCTTCGCCCAGGTGCCCGATCCGGAGCCGGGAAGGGACCCGATCCCCACCCTCTTCGTCACCCATATGACCCTCGACGCCTTCGGTGCCTACCATGCGGTCACCCTGGCTCCCACCAGCACCGGCTCCGAGCGCATGGACGCCTCGGTCCTGGTCGGCGACATCGACTTCGACGGCCAGCCAGACGAAATCGCCTTGAAGGAGCCCTGGGCCGCGCGGGTGGCCTGCGACCGGCTGTTCCTGCTGGGTCACAAGGGCGGCAACACGGTTCTCTACGACATGGACGTCTACTCGCAGGATCTCTCCGGCGGCACCCAGCGGCTGCTGGCCGGTCTCGGCTCGACCAACTGGAACATGGCCTTCGCCAGCACCGGGGATCTCTACGTGGTGGGCGGCGAGGCGCTCAACGTCAGCTTGTTCGGCGAGCCCGCCGTGAGCGGCGCGAAGACCGGCTTCGTCGAGCACACCTTCTACTGGGTCGAGAACCCGTGCACCGCCAATCCCACCATCCACCGCCGAGACATCAACGAGGCGGAGCTGGTGCTGCAGCAACCCGGCCAGCCGACGGGCACCGGCACCACGGTCGGGGGCTCGGTGGCGAGCGGAGCGGAGACAGCCGGCGCGGGGACGGGGGAGGGTTTCCCCATCGGCATGCTCTCGGCCCGCGCCGGGGCCCTCGTCGCCCAGCCGACGATCGGTCCGGTCAACAAGGGCCAGGCCCTGGCCCAACCCACCGACGTCCTGCCCTTCGAGGTCGGAGGCGCGGTGACCAAGGTTTTCCTGGTGGCCTACAACAGCGACCGCCTCGGCGTCCTCGAGCCGGTCGCCGGCGTGGTTCCCATCAAGTGGAAGCGGCGGCGGGTCAACATCCCGCAGATCCGGGGATCGGCGTCGATGACCGGTCCCCGAGGGCTGGCACTCAAGACCGCCAACGCCGAGCAGGAGCTCGACCCCGGCGCCCGTCTCTACATCCTCAATCGCATCGACCAGTCGGTGAGCGTGATCGACCCGGTGAGCGAGACCGTGGTCACCGGGGCGGGCTTCGCGCTCGACAACGACCCGACGCCGCCGTGGATCCACGCCGGGCGCCGATTCCTGTACAGCGCCAAGCTCGGCAATGGCTTCAACTCGTGCGCGAGCTGCCACACCGACGCTCGCACCGACGGCCTCGCCTGGGATCTGTCGGACGGCAACCAGGCCGACATCCCGGAGCACCTGCTGCCGACCCCGGACGGAGGCTTCCCGGCCGGAAACCCGGGCAAGTTCCCGGCAGACAAGGGCTTCATGGTCACCCAGTCGCTCCAGGGGCTGCTCAACTTCGAGGTGCCGCCGGAGATCCAGCACCTCTTTACCAACGCGCCCTACCACTGGCGTGGCGATCGTGCGGACTTCACCATCTTCAATCCTGCCTTCGCCGGGCTCCTCGGCGGCACGGAGCTGTTCCCGGACGACATGGACCTCTACGAGGACTTCATCAATTCGGTGAATTATCCGCCCAACCCCAAGCAGAGCCGGGACCGCATTCTGTCGGGAGACCTCGGGGATCCGGACGACAACGACACCACCCAGACCGTCTCCGGCGACGGGGCGCTGCGCGGCTTGAAGCTCTTCCACATTCGCGCCTCGGACGGGGTAGGAGCCTGCGTCCACTGCCACTTCTTCTCGGAGGGCAGCAACAACATCCTCACCGAGGACCTCGCGGGAACCATTCCGCATCCGCCGCAGGGCCTCGGGGGAACCCGTCAACCTATCGAGACCGCTGCCTTGCGCGGTCTGTTCCAGAAGGAGGCCCGGCTCGATCGCGACGGCTCGAGCTTCCACGACAATTCCCCGGTCACCGGCTACGAAGGGCTGTTCCACACGGGGCTGGTCTTCCCGCCGGGGTTCTCCAACGACTTCAACGCCACGGCGACCATCAACGCCTTCAACCTCTTCTTCTTCACCGGGCGTTTCTGCCAGGGGGCCCTGCCGGCCTTCTGTGACAACCTCCAATCGCTCAACCAGGTGGTGCACGAATTCGACTTCGGGGCCGGGCCGGTGATCGGCAAGTCGTACACGGTGACGTCCACCAACGTCTTCACCGGAACGACGGTCCGCGCCTTCGACACGGCGGAGACCCAGGCCCAGGTGGCAAACGGGGGCGCGGTAGTGCTGGCCTGGATCGGCGGCGCTCGGCGCGGCTTCTGGTACGACCTCACCGGGACCGGGAGCGGGATCTACCGGGAAGAGCCCTCCGGGGCCACGTTCAGTCGGCTCGGTCTTCTGTCCATGGTGAGCGGTGTGCGGGATCGCCTGGTGCTGATCTCCACACCGCTGGGCAGCGAGCGCCGGCTGGCGGATCCCAAAGGCCAGCCGACGCTGCTCACCGGACCGGCGCCGTCCGTCACCGACTTCCTGGGCATGGTCACCAATACCGCCTACGCGGACATCCCGTCGCTGTCGGTGTTCTGGGCGGCGGGAGCCGGTTGCGTGCCCCCGGGCTGTCTGCCGGAGCGCCACGGCGGCACCACGCCCCACACCGTGCGCCTGTACCAGAACGCGCTGCTGACCTCCGCACCGCCGGGCGGCTTCGGTCTGTGCTCGGTGCGTCACGAGGCGCCGCGCCGGTTCCGGGTGCTGGGGGAGAATCTACGCCACGGGGCGACGCTCCATCTGTTCATCCAGGACGACCCCGGCGGCCCGCCCCCCGACACGACGCTGCGGGTGGACGACCCGGGGCAGGTGGCGACCCTCGAGCTGGTGCTTCCGCTCCATCCCACCGGGCTGACGGTGGAAGGGGACCTGCGGGTGTGGGAGACGGCGGTGGAGATGGAGCCGATGCTCTTTTATCGCCTGATGGCGGGTCCGCCGTCGGTGGCGGGAATCCTCGACGCGGTGACGGACGTCGACTTCAAGTTCCAGATCTTCCCGGAGTCGAGCCCCACAAATCCGCCGGGACTCTCGTGGAGCCCGACGATCTGGAACCAGCACTGGGTGCGGGTCGTGAACACGGACGGCACTCAGGTCGATCTCGGCTGGCAGCCGCTGACCATCGAGCCGGGTCCCGATTGTCCGTAGAGTTATGTCGGTAGGGTCAGTCGGTTGGATCGGGCCCTACGGGGCCCGGTCGCAGCCTCTTGCGTCCCAGGGGAGAGGCGGTAAACTAGGTTTCCGCGCTCAGCGTTCGGCAAGATTCCGCGTCGGCGCGACTCCCGAGGGACCAACCGCACAAGAGGCTGCCCATGGACCATGGAATCGAAATCCCCGGCCTGCGCAACATGGGCCCGGTGTACCGCAACCTGCCTGCGGCCCAGCTCTACGAGCATACCGTCCGTCTGGGCACCGGCGTGATCGCGCCGGGCGGCCCGCTGCTGGTCACCACCGGTCCCCACACCGGGCGCTCGCCGAACGACAAATTCGTCGTCCGCGAGCCCTCCACCGACGGGGATATCTGGTGGGGGAAGGTCAACGTCGAATTTGATCCCGCCGCCTTTCGGGAGCTGCGCGGCAAGGTGCTGTCCTATCTCCAGAACCGGGACCTCTACGTATTCGACGGCTACGCCGGGGCCGACCTCCGGTACCGGCTCGACGTGCGGGTGGTGAGCGAGTCCCCCTGGCATTGCCTGTTCGCCCAGAACATGTTCGTCCGCGAGCCGGACCCGGCCAGGCTGGAGGGCTTCGAGCCCGGCTTCACGGTGCTCAACGTGCCCCACTTCCAGGCGGTGCCGGAGCTGGACGGCACCCGCAGCGGCACCTTCATCCTGATCGACTTCTCCGAGCGGTTGGCGCTGATCGGCGGCACCCGCTACGCGGGCGAGATCAAGAAGTCGATCTTCAGTGTCATGAACTACTACCTGCCCCAGCAGGGGGTGCTGCCCATGCACTGCAGCGCCAACTACGGCCGGGACCGCGACGACCTGGCCTTGTTCTTCGGTCTCTCCGGCACCGGCAAGACCACGCTGTCGGCGGATCCCGAACGCAAGCTGATCGGCGACGACGAGCACGGCTGGAGCGAAGACGGCGTGTTCAACTTCGAAGGCGGTTGCTATGCGAAGGTGATCCGCCTCTCCGAGGAGACGGAGCCGGAGATCTACGCCACCACCCGCCGCTTCGGCACCATCCTGGAAAACGTGGTCTACGATCCGGAGACCCGTGAGATCGATCTCGACGACGCGTCGCTGACCGAGAACACCCGCTCCTCCTACCCCATCACCCATCTCGACAACGTTGATCCCGGGGGCTGCGGCGGGCATCCGAACCACGTCATCTTCCTGACCTGCGACGCCTACGGCGTGCTGCCGCCCATCAGCCGCCTGAGCGAGTCCCAGGCCATGTATCACTTCCTCTCCGGCTACACCGCCAAGGTGGCCGGGACCGAGCGCGGCGTCACCGAGCCCAAGGCCACCTTCAGCGCCTGCTTTGGGGCACCCTTCATGCCGCGTCATCCGGGGGTCTACGCCGAGATGCTGGGGGAAAAGATCACGCGTCACGGTGCCCGGGTCTGGCTGGTCAACACGGGCTGGACCGGCGGGCCTCACGGCGTCGGCCAACGCATCCGCCTACCGCTGACCCGGCGCATGGTGCGCGCAGCCCTGGCTGGGGAGCTCGACGAGGTCGAGACCCGCAGCGATCCGGTCTTCGGGCTGGCGGTGCCGAAGCGGGTGGAAGGGGTGCCGGAGGAGCTGTTGGAGCCGCGGCGGACCTGGAGCGATCCGGCGGCCTATGACGAGAAGGCGTCTCAGCTCGCCGACATGTTCGCCGACAGCTTTGCCCAGTTCGCGGACGGCGTCAGCGACGAGATCCGTGAGGCCGGCCCGCGCCGGGTCGCCTCGACCTGAGCGGGTCGGACCTCGGGCGCGGACCTCGAGCGCGGACCTCGAGCTTCGTGGGGGTCAGTCGATGATGAAGGTGATCTTGAGGTTGACGCGGAAGGCGGCGACCCGGTCGTTCTCGATCACCACGCTTTCCTCCTTGACCCACGCGGATTTGATGTTGTTGACGGTCTTCGCCGCCTTGGCGATGCCCTTGCGGATGGCGTCCTCGTAGCTTTCCGGCGACTCACTGCTGATCTCGATGACTTTGGCGACAGACATGCGTGCCTCCTCGGTGTGCTGGGTCATTCGAAGGAGCCGCGGGACGGGCTCCCGGGTTCTCGGTGTTTGGCCTCGGGTGCGAAAGGTCTTTCTGAATTCCTGTCCTTCCTCCCTAGGATAGCGTATCCGGCAGGCCGGGCTAGCCCCAGATCTCGGGTCGGCCCACCCAGTAGCCCTGGGCGTAATCGACGCCGATCTCGCCCAGGACCTCGAAGGTCTCGCGGGTCTCGACCCCTTCGGCGATGGTGACGATGCCGAGCTCGTGGCCGAGCTGGTGCATGGCCTTGACCATCGCCCGTTGCACCCGGCTGCGGCCCATGTCGCCCACGAACACCCGGTCGATCTTGAGGAAGTCCACCTGGAGGTTGCGCAGATAGGCGAAGGAGGCGAGGCCGCTGCCGAAGTCGTCGAGGACGAAGCGGCAGCCCTTCTGGCGTAGAGCGGAGATGAAGCGCCTGGCCTGGGCGAGGTGGGCGATGGCGGCGGTTTCGGTGATCTCGAAGCAGAGACGTCGGGGGTCCACACCTCGCTCGGTCAGCGCCTGGTGGATGTCGAACAGGAACGACTCGTCGCTCAAGGATTGCCCCGACAGGTTGAGGGTGTAGGTCGCCGTGTCTTGTGGATCGCCCTGTCCATCGGCCATCTCGTCTCCGAGACGCTGAAAGGTTCGCCACACCACCCATCGGTCCAGGGAGGGTGCCAGACGGTACCGCTCGGCGGCCGGGAAGAAGGTCTGCGAGGTCACCCATCCGCCATCCGCACCCCCCTCTTCCTCCCCCTCCTCGACCGACAGGCGCAGCAGCAGCTCGTACATCGTCGGCAGGCCGTCTCGCAGAGGTCGGATGACCTGCCGGGCGAGGGCGAAGCGATCCTCGTCGAGAGCCCGGTGGAGGCGGGGCAGCCACCGCAAGGCTCCGGAGCGCTCCGCGATCGCGGTGTCCTCGAGATGGAACTCGTGGACGCGATGGCGCCGCTGCTCCTTGGCGATGTGACAGGCGGCGTCGGCGGCGTGGAGGACCTGCACGATGCTCTCGCTGCCGTCGTCGATCCGCACCATGCCGACCGAGGCTCCCACCCGGAGCCGGCGATCCTCCCAGGGGAGATGGAGCGACTCGATGGCGGATCGGATCGCTTCCCCCCGCTTCCGCGCCTCCTCGGACGTGACGTCGACCAGCAGGACACCGAACTCGTCGCTGCTCAGCCGGGAGACGGAGTCCCACTCCCGGACCGACCTGCGCAGCAGCCGTGCGACCTGTCGCAGCACCTCGTCTCCAGCGAGGTGTCCGGCGGTGTCGTTGACCAACTTGAGATTGTCCAGATCCAGGTAGAGCAGTGCGTGGCGCCGTCCCTCCTCGCGGGCGCTGACCAGACACTCGTGGATCCGCCGCTCGAGCTCACCGCGGTTGAGGACGCCGGTGAGGGCGTCGTGGCGGGCGAGATAGCTCATCCGCCGCTCGAGTCCCCGCAACCGGGTGACGTCCTTGAATATCAGGACCACGCCGGAGATTCGGCCGTCGGGGTCCCGGATCGGAGCCACCGTGTCGCGCACGGCGAACTCGATGCCGTCGCGGCGGATCAGCACCGCGGCGCCCGGGAGCTCCACAACGCTCTGCTGCTCCAAGCACAGCCGGACCGGATCCTCCAGGGGCTCGCGGCTCGCCTCGTCGACCACGTGGAAGATCTGGCTCAGCGGGTTTCCCCGGGCCTCCTCGTCGGTCCAGCCGGTGAGGCTCTGAGCCACCGGGTTGAGATAGTCGATACGCCCTTCGGTGTCGGTGCGAATGACCCCGTCACCGATGGAGGCGAGGGTGACCTGGGCACGTTCCTGCTCCTGCCGGAGCGCCGCTTGCGCTCGCTCGTGATCGGTGACGTCGTGGATGATGGAGTAGAGCAGCTTGCGTCCCTGGACGTCGATGGGGCTGGAATGCACCTCCACCGTCCGGTGCTCGCCGGACGCCAGACGATGCTGGAAGAGAAAGTAGTTTCGCTCCTCTTGCTGGGCCTGCTGGAGCTTCTCCCGCACCTCCCTTTCAGGCAGCACGTTGATGTCCCAAATGTGCATCCGGGTCAGCTCCTCGCGGGAGTAACCGTAGAGCTCGGCGGCGGAAGGCGTGGCCTCGACGATCCGGCCGCTGGCGGGATCGAGCAGCAGCTTCACGGCACGGTTTTTCTCGAAGATCTGGCGGTAGCGCTCCTCGCTCTCGCGTAGCGCCCTCTCGGCCTCCCGACGCTCGGTGATGTCGATCGCGGAGCCCAGGACGGCGGGTCGGCCTCCCACTTCGAGAGTGTTGGCGGCGATCTGCAGCCAACGGGTCCGGCCGTCCTTGGTGAGGATCTTGAGCACCACGTGCGGAGGCACCGATTCCCCACGCCGCCGCTGGTCCATGCGCTCGCGGATACGCTCCAGATCGTCCGGGTGGGCCAGGTCCTGCGGCGACATCTGCCGAAGCTCGCCCACCGTGTATCCGGAGAGCTCCTCCGCAGCCCGGTTGGCGTACAGCAGGTGCTTGTCGTCGTAGACGAAAATCGCGGTGGCAGTGGTCTCGGCGAGGGTGCGGAACCAGTCGTCGGTGACAGGCTGGGTACTCTGAGGATCGGTCACGGTCATGGCGCCCCCGAACCCTCAGACGAGACGCTGGGCTCGCTGGGAAGAGAAAGCTGCAGGAAATACAGGACGGTGAGCGATCCGGAGCCAGACGCTTGCTGGGGACCCGATTCGAGAAGTATACCGCGCATGGGTCGTTGGAGGACCGCCCTGGCTCGCCCCGCCGGTGGGCTCGTCGCCAGAACCGGCAAAGACGCGGAATGCTCGTCCGGGTAGAATCATCGACCGATGAGCGATTCTCCGACGACGCCCGACGCCACCGCTCGCGACCGACCGCCGGAGGTGGTTCCGGAGGACGGCTGGACGCCGGTCGAGCCTCCCAATCTGGAAGGCGGCCGAGGCTCCTTCGTCTCCGGCGAGCCGGCCGAGGGTCGGCTGCGGGTTTGCTACTTCCGGCGCCCGGAGGACGAGCGGCTCGTCGGCCGCGCCTGGTTCGGCTCCGGTGCGGAAGGGCCTCCGGCCCACGCCCACGGCGGGGCCATCGCAGCCGTGTTGGACGAGGCCATGGGCTCCGCCGGCTGGCTGGCGGGATATCCGGTGGTGGCGGCACACATCGAGGTTGATTTCCGACGCATGCTGCCCCTGGGCACCGACGCGTTCGTGGAGGCCTGGGTGGAGAGCGTGGATGGGCGCAAGGTGAGAGTCCGGGGACGACTCTCCGGGGAGGACAGGGAGCTCTTCTCCAGCGCGAGCGGGCTGTTCGTGATCCTCGATCCGGAGCGTCTCGGCCCTCACCTGGGTCCGGTGGCCGAAGCCCTGGGGATAGAGCCCGAGGAGCTGCTGTCCCGCATGCGCTCCGCCGTCTCCGGGTCCTGAGTCGGTTTCGCCCCGGCGAGGGGGCTTCTCCTCGGTCCGTCCTCCATCCCCTCGCCTCGTTCTCCATCGTCACTTCCGTGTAAGCTCGGCTCACCTATTCTCCTGGCTGGCCCGTTGCCACAAAGACGGCTATCGAATCTGGAAACGGCAACCAGCGAGGAATTCCGATGTTAGCCACCTGCCAGGCGGTTCCCCGAGAGCGGCGCCTCGAGACGAGCAACAGGACGGACCCCGCCAGAGACGCCTTCCAGCTCGTCGGCAGCTCTCCGGCGATGGAAGAGCTTCGGCGCCTGATCCGGGTCATGGCCCGATCCGAGGCCACAGTGCTGATCGAGGGAGAGACGGGCACCGGCAAAGAGCTCGTGGCCCGCTCGATCCATCGGGCCAGTCACCGCGCGAGCGCCGAGCTCAAAGTGTTCAACGCGGCGACTCTGCCGGACCAGCTCTTCGCGAGCGAGCTTTTCGGCCATGCCCGGGGAGCCTTCACCGACGCCGATGGCTCCGGGACAGGACTCGCCATGGCGGCAAATCGCGGCACGCTTTTCATCGACGAGGTGGGGGAGGTCTCGCTAGCCAATCAGGCCCGTCTCCTGCGTTTTCTCGATACCAAGGAAGTGCGGCCTGTGGGCTCCGCCCGGGCCCGCAAGGTCGACGTGCGAATCCTCTGCGCCACCAACCGGAACCTCGGGGAAGAGACGGCGCGGGGACGGTTTCGCGCCGATCTCTACTATCGCCTGCGGGTGCTCACACTGCACACTCCGCCGCTGAGGGAACGCCCGGAGGACCTTCAGCTCCTGATCGACCATTTCATGGAGCGGTTCACCGAGCGTCACGGGCGACCCGGATTGCGCCTCACCGCCGCGGCTCGGGAAATGCTGACCTCGCATCCCTGGAAAGGCAACGTGCGAGAGCTGCGCAACGAGCTTCAGCGTGCCGCCATCTTGACCCCGCAGGGAGCCCCGGTAGGAGTCGAGAGCTTCTCCGCTCATCTGGGGGCCGAGGGTCGGGGTGCCGACCGTTCGGACCCGCTGAATCTCAGGCAGCGTCTCCGGGTTGCGGAACGAGAGCTCGTGCTGCGGATCCTGGAGGACTCGCAGGGCGATCTCGACTACGCCGCCCGCGAGCTTCGGATCAGCCGGCCCGCCCTGCTCAGACGGCTCGAGGCCCTGCATCTGGACCTCGCCGATCTGTAGGGGGCGTTCCCCCGGGGCGCTCCTTCCCACCTTCCGAGCATCCTTCTGAAGCGGCCTCTCCATGGCCGGAGTCGGACCCACCGGTTCTTGATGTCCCAAAGCTGAATTTTGAGTACCCGCAATCTGTCATCTGGCTGTAATCCGATGTTCGTTACCCTGCTCTTCGTTCTCACAGGCAAGTTTCAGACCGTTCGGTATCAGCAGTGTTCGCAGGCAGCGTTCGCAGGCAGCGTTCGCAGCATGGTCTGGCCTCTTCGGCAGGAAGCGAAACCTCGTGGGGGGGAGCATGATCCCGCAAAACGTCGCAGTCCCCGGAGCCCGGATGTCACTCAGCGCCCTCCGACCGGGCGCTCGAGACGCGTGGGGCCCCGATGATCTCATCGCCGAATCTCCGGCCATGCGGGCGCTTCTGCAGCGCATGGAGGGCGTCCTCGAAGCTCCGGCGGTGCTGCTCCAGGGGGAGACGGGATCGGGAAAGGACCTGGTGGCCAGGGTGCTTCACCGGCGCGCCGGAGGGGGGCTGAGGCCTCTCGTGAAACTGGATGCTCCGCACCTCGAGCTCAGGCGTTTCCGAGCCGAGCTCGAGCGCCTGCTGCCGACCGCGGGAAGCTCTCTCGTGCTGCACGAGGTCGCCGACCTCCCACCCGAACACCAGTCGGCTTTGGTCGAGGCCGTCGCCTCCTTGGCGGACGTCCCGTCCAGCGAGCGGGGTCGCCTGCTGTGCCTCACGCAACGGGATCTGGAGGTGGAGGCTCGAAGAGGGAATTGCCCCCTCCGGCTGTGGCAACGACTCCGGCCGTTCACGCTGCAGGTTCCATCTCTGCGACAACGCCCGGAGGATCTTCCCCTTCTGATCGAGCTCTTTCTCCGTAGCTTCGCCTTCGAGTACGAAAGGGGACCGGTGGAGCTCGCCGCGGAGGTCTGGAACGCTCTGCTGGCCCACGGTTGGGAGGGAAACGTCCGAGAACTGCGCAACGAGGTCGAACGTCTCGTGGTCTTCGCCCCGGCGGGGAGCCCGGTGGGGGTGAGCGGTCTCTCGGCAGCCCTCCAGCCGCAGCCTTCCCACCCCGCTCACCTCTCTGCCGAAGGGTCGGCCCGCTCCGGGCACGGCCCCGCTGCCGCTGCCTCCCCGGAGAGGTCCACCGTCTGGGGGGCGCGAGCCCGGCGGCGGAGATATCCCGCATCGGCGCTGACGCCGGTCGAGCGACATCTGGCCTGGATCTGGCCCAGCCGTAGTGGCCGCCGCCAGCGCCGCTGAGCTGGAGGCATCTCGGCACCACCTCCTCCTCCCGCTTCTCCTACCTCCTCCTTCCCTTTTCTCTCTTCCTCTTCCCGTGCTGCGCGAGACGCCGTCCTTGCGGGTCCAGGAGAGAGCTTTTCTCCTGCAATCTCGTCCTGTAACCCCTTCTTAAGGGGATCTTCCGTACCTTCCCCACCGTCAGGTTGAAGACAGCGCTCGGAATCCCGAGGCGAAAGACGAAAGGACCCGGCCGGGCATGGGGGTGCCGGGCCGGGTCCAAGACAAGGAGGAAAAAAGAAAGTGGCGCAAACATCATATCCGATCCGTCTCCCGCTCACCCGAACGCTTCTCCTGCTGGCTCTCGCCGCGGGAGCCAGCGTCGCTCCAACGCTCGCGCAGGTCAGCAGCGAGCCTGTTGCCGAGGTGCCGCTCCTGTGCGAGCGCAACCTCACGGCCAACGTCGTCGCCCTCGACCAGGTCTACTTCTGGAATCGCCTGGGTGCGGTGCAGCCGCACGGCATGATCTTCGCGCTGCGGCGGGACGTGGTATCGATCGATCCCACCGAGAAGCCGGGTCCGGGACGCGTGATGCTCCGTGAGGACAAGCGTCCCCGACCCCTGGTGCTGCGGATGAATGTCGGTGACTGTCTGACCGTGAATTTCACCAACTGGTTGAGCCCGACGCCGGTCGACGAAGAGCAGCCCCACACCCGCACCGCCTCGGTGCACGTCGTGGGCATGCAGCTCGTCAACAACATCGATGACGACGGCTCCTTCGTGGGCCGCAACGCCAACAGCCTCGCCGTTCCGGGAGAGACCCGACGGTACACGTTCTACGCCGAGAGGGAGGGACCGTTCCTACTCTACAGCGGGGGCGCGCTGACCGGTGGCGAGGGCAACAACGGTTCGATCTCCGCCGGGCTCTTCGGCGCCGTCAACGTCCAACCGCGCGGCGCCGAGTGGTATCGCAGCCAGGTGACGCGGAGCGACATGGATCGGGCGACCCGTGGGCGGACCGCCCAGGGCCACCCGATCCTCGACTACGACGCCACCTATCCGACGGGTCACGCCTTCTCGGGCGTGCCGATCTTCAATATTCTCCGGGGTACCGAGATCGTGCATTCGGATCTCACCGCGATCATCACCGGCCCCAACCGGGGCAATTTCCCCCTGGGGAGCTATCCGCAGGTCGCGGTCTATCCGAACCGCAACAAGCCTTTCCGTGAATTCACCATCATCTTCCACGACGAGATCGCGGCGGTGCAGGCCTTCCCGCAGTTCGAGGATCCGGTGCTGTCGCACACCACGCACAGCACCCGGGACGCCTTCGCCATCAACTACGGCACCGGCGGAATCGGTGCCGAAATCCTGGCCAACCGGCTGGGGGTCGGTCCCATGTACGACTGCACCGAGTGCAAGTACGAGGAGTTCTTTCTGACCTCCTGGGCGGTGGGCGACCCGGCCATGGTGGTGGACATGCCGGCCAACGCTCCGTGCACCGTCGACGATCTGCGGCACGGCCGCGCGTGCAACCCGACGCCGGGTCCCAAGGCCACCAAGGCCTTCTACCCAGACGACCCGTCCAACGTCTATCACTCGTATCTCAACGACCACGTCAAGTTCCGCAACCTCTTGGCCGGCTCGGACGACCATCACATCTTCCACTTGCACGCCCACCAATGGCTGCACACGCCGGACAGCGACACTTCCACTTACCTGGACAGCCAGGCCATCGGCCAGGGATCCGGGTTCACCTACGAGATCGCCCACGACGGAAGCGGCAACCGCAACCAGACGGCGGGCGACTCGATCTTCCACTGCCACTTCTATCCCCACTTCGCCCAGGGCATGTGGTCCATGTGGCGCGTGCACGATGTGTTTGAAAACGGCACCGTGCTCGATGGGGCCGGCCGGCCGATCCATGACAAGGATGGAGTCGGCAACCTGGTCACTCACACCCGGGCGCTACCGGATGCGGAGATCCTGGCGGGTACGCCGATTCCCGCCCTGGTGCCGCTGCCCACCCAGGCCATGGCACCGATGCCTCAAGCCCAGGTGTCGCTGCTCAACGGTCAGGCCCAGGTGCAGCTCAACGGGGGCAACCCCGGATACCCGTTCTGGGTGCCCGGTGTCGCCGGCCACCGGCCGCCCCATCCGCCGCTGGACACGACCTTCGACGCCGGTCTGCCACGTCACGTGATCGTCGGCGGCGAGGCGTTCCACATCGAGACGCGCCTCGACTTCACCAAGGAGATCGAGGTCGCCGACGCCATTGAGCTGCCGGAGAACGGCACTGCCGTGGAGACCGCCGCCATGGGCTTCCACGCCCAGCGGGCTCACCCGAGCTTCCGACCCGACGGTGCGCCGGCCAAGTTCAAGGCCAACGGTCTGCCGGCGGTGGCGGGAGCGCCCTTCGCCGATCCGTGCATCGACGACGCCGGCTTGCCGGTCGGCAACCGCCGTGTGTACAAGGGCGCCGACATCCAGATCGACGCGGTGCTCAACAAGAAAGGTTGGCACTTCCCGCAGCAGCGCATCATCTCGTTGTGGGAGGACGTGCAGGCCTTCAAGTTCGGCTCGAAGCCGCCGGAGCCCCTGTTCTTCCGTGCCAACACGGACGATTGCATCGAGTACCAGATGACCAACTTGGTGCCCAACATCTATGAGCTGGACGACTTCCAGGTGCGAACTCCGACCGACATCCTGAGCCAGCACATCCATCTGGTGAAGTTCGACGTCACCTCCTCGGACGGCGGCGGCAACGGCTTCAACTACGAAGACGGTACCTTCAGCCCCGACGAAGTGCGGGAGCGGATGCACGCCATCCGGGCCCACAACGGCTGTCTCGGCGACGAGGTGACGGGTGGCGACCCGCGCGACGGCACCTTCGCGTGTCCGGTCGTCCAGGCCCACCCGTTCTTCGGCCCTGGGCCGGACGAGAACAACGACGGGGTGCCCGACTGGCTGGGGGCGCAGACCACCATCCAGCGCTGGTACGCGGACGAGACCCTGGATCTGGACGGCAACGACCGCACCCTGCGGACGGTGTTCACCCACGACCACTTCGGTCCTTCGACCCACCAGCAGGGAGGTCTCTACGCCGGCCTGGTGGTCGAGCCGCAAGGCTCCACCTGGCTGCACAACGAGACCGGTCAGGTCCTGGGCGGCCGTCCCGACGGCGGTCCCACTTCCTGGCAGGCGGTGATCCGTACCGCGGGTTCATCGGAGAGTTACCGGGAGTTCATGTTCGAGTTTGCGGATTTCCAGCTCGCCTACGAGCCCAACCAGAAGGTTCCGGCTCCCTACAACCACGAGACCGGACGCCTTCCCGGCGAGGGCTTCGATGACCCCAAGGCCGCCATCAATCCGCCGGGCAGGGTGGAGATCGACCTGCCCCAGGACCACCTCTACGAGGATCCGCTGTTCGCCGGAGGCTGTCCCGGTGGGGTTCCCGTGCCCTGCCCCGAGCTGGTCTCGGCGGACGATCCGGGGACCTACGCCGCCAACTATCGCAACGAGCCGCTGGCGCTGCGCCTGCGCAACCCGGGCACCAACACCCAGGCGGCCGGCAACGCCGGCGATCCGTCGTACTCTTACGCCTCGATCCCTCGAGCCGATACGGACCTGAACGTGCAGCCGCCGTTCTACGCTCCCATCGCCTTCGACATGCGGGGTACGGATCCCTTCACGCCGCTGTTGCGAGCGTACGAGGACGACGACGTCCAGATCCGCATCCTGGTAGGAGCCCACGAGCAGGAGCACAACTTCACGGTGCATGGGGTGAAGTGGCTGTTCGAGCCGTCGGATCCCAACTCGGGCTACCGCAACTCCCAGTTCATGGGCATCTCGGAGCACTACGAGTTCGAGATTCCCAGCCTGCCCAAGAACACCACCGGCGGTGACTCCCACGACTTCCTGTGGAAGGCGGGGGCCGCTTCGGAGGGGCAGTGGAACGGAAACTGGGGTCTGATGCGCGCGTACCGATCGAACCAGCAGGACCTGGTCCGACTGCCCAACAACCCGGCGGGCAACGTTCCCACATTCGGTCTCGGGGAGTTCAACGGCATCTGCCCGCGGACCGCTCCGGTGCGGACCGTCGACGTGGTCGCGGTGGCCGCGAGCCAGGCGTTGCCCCGGGGCTCGCTGGTGTACAACTCGCGGCCCCACGTCGTCACCCATCCGCTCACCGGGGCGACGAACGCCGGCCCGCTGCACGACCCCACGGCCCTGCTCTTCTTGCGGGCGAGCGACTACGACTTCACCACCGGAAGGATCAAGTCGGGGGTGCCCATCGAGCCGCTGATCCTGCGGGCCCGGGCCGGGGAGTGCATCGAGGTCACGCTGCACAATCGTCTGCCCGGCCTGGCTCCGGATCTCGACGGCTACAACGCGTTCGACAACATCGTCGACTTCTTCAACGCCAACGACGTCCGGCCTTCGAGCCGGGTGGGTCTGCATCCCCAGGGGGTCTTCTACGACGTCACCCGCAGCGACGGCGTCAACGTGGGCTTCAACCCGGAGCAGACGGTGGCGCCGGGCCACTCCATCCGCTACCAGTGGTACGCGGGCGACGTGAGCTACGATCCCGTGACCAGCACCTTCGTGCCGCGGCCGATCGAATTCGGCGCCACCAATCTGGTCTCGTCGGACCCTCTGAAGCACTCCAACAAGGGTCTGATCGGCGCTCTGATCGTCGAGCCGCCGGGGTCCAAGTGGGCGGAGGACCGCAACCAGCGGGCCGCCGCCTGGGTGAAGTCCGAGGCCAGCGGTATCTTCCGCGAGTTTGTGCTGCTGTGGCAGAGCGACATCAACATGCGCTTCGGCCAGGGTGGGGTCGCGGAGACGGTGCTCCTGCAGGACGGTGGGGCGATCCCTCCGCTCCCGGACAACGAGGATCCGGCGGAGCGCGGTCAGAAGGCGCTCAACTACCGGGCCGAGCCGATCTGGTTCCGCATGGGCTTCGCCCCCGAGACGCCGTTCACCACCACCCGGACCTTCGACTTCACCAACGTGCTGTCGAACCTCCAGGTTGGCGGTGATCCGGAGACCCCGCTGTTCGTGGCCAAAGCCGGTACGCCGACTCGCTTCCGGGTGCTGCATCCGGCGGGCCACGGCCAAGGCAGCGTCTTCGAGCTGCACGGACACATCTGGGAGGAGGAGCCCTACACCTCGAGCTCGGAGCTCCTGGGCACCAACACGGCGTCCCAGTGGAAGGGCAGCCAGCCGGGCCACGGACCGTCGAACCACTTCGACGCCGTCCTGAAGCACGGTGCGGGCAGTCTGTTCCGCGTCCCCGGTGACTACCTCTACCGGGACTACGTGCCCTGGCTGTTCCACCACGGGAACTGGGGAATTTTCCGGGTGCAGCCCGAGAGTCTCGTCGTCACCACGCGGGAGGAAGGCTGCAATCCGTACGAGGTCAGCAGCGCTTGCCCGACGCAGGAGACCGGCGTGACGACCCAGTAGCGGTCTGACTCGTCTGACCGCCATCGGACCTCGAACTCTCTCAGGGGTGCGGCTCTCACGAGCTGCACCCCTTTTTCGTGAGCTCTTCCCAGATCTCTTTCCTTCACGCTGTAACCCCCGGTTAAGGGCTGCTGGGGTCCAATGGTGGTGTCAGATGACATCCAATCCGCAGGGCGACCTGCATCCGCGAAAGATCGTTCAAGAGAGAACCTGTCATGACACGAGATCCCCTATCGCAGTCCCTCGTCCTACTGCGCGCCGACCTTCAGCGCGCCGACCTTCGACGCACCGACCTTCCACGTGCCAACTCTCACCGCTTCGCCCTTCGCTGGTCGCTTCTGGCCGCGCTGGTCGCCGTGCTGTCGATCATGCCGTCGCACGGTGCGGCCGGTGCTACCGAGTCGGAGGCGGAGCCCGCGTCACAGAGCTTCCGCAAGCTGGAGCGGCGAATCGTCCGCGAGGGCATCGTCATCGATGTCGAGATGGAGCCCGTAGAGGAACAGGAGCGGCCGCTCCAGGAGGGTGATCCGGTCCGCGTCCGTTTCCGCATTCACGACTCGAGCGGACAACCCATCCCCAAGCTCTATCCAGCGGCCTGGATGGATCGGCTGCCGGTCGAGGGGGATCCGATGGCGGGGGATCCCAAGAGCTGCCAAGAGAAGGTGCAAGCCTATGTCGGTGGCTCCCTGTTGGCGCAGCCGGAGCTGGATCTCAACGTCTACTATGTGCTCGCCCTCAACGAAGATGCCTCCATCTCGGTGGTGGATCCCCTGTTTGGGTTCGGTGGCTCGAAGCTGCTGGAGATGATCTTCCTCCGCAGCCCGGGGGAGGATTGGGAGGTGACAAACGATCAACGCCGACTCTTCGTCTCCATGCCGGGGGCCGACCAGGTCGCCGTGGTGGACACCGCCGACTGGAGCGTTCTGCTCAACATCGACGTGGGGCCCAAACCGCGTCGATTGCGGCTCCAGCCGGACGAGCACTACCTGTGGGCCACCTGGGAAGCCTCTTCGGAGGAGCCTTCCGGCGTGTCCGTCATCGATACCCGGAAACTGCGCGAGGTGACCCGCATCACGACCGGCCATGGGCGGCACGAGCTGGTGTTCAGCGACGACGACCGGTACGCGTTCGTCACCAACCAGAACGACGGCACGGTCACCGTGATCGACGTCCAGAAGCTGGAAAAGGTCCGCGAGGTGCCCACGGGCCCAAAGCCGGTTTCCGCAGCGTTTTCGGGTCCCGGGCAAGCTCTTTATGTCGCCCACGCGGACGGTCGTATCGCCGTGGTAGACGGCCAGCGTCACGAGGTCGTGGCCCAGATCGAGGGCGAGCCGGGTCTCGAAAAGATTCGCTTCGCTCCGGCCGGCCGGCTGGGGTTTGCCGTCAATCCCACGAAGGACTTGATCCACATCGTGGACGCTGCCTCGCAGCGCATCGTCCAGACCGCCGACACGGAGTCCGGCCCCTTCGACGTGGCGTTCAGCGACGAGCTCGCCTACGTGCTCCACCGGGGCAGCGAGATCGTGCTGATGATCCCGTTGCAGGAGCTTGGAGTCGAGGGCCGTCCGGTGCCGGTGATCGACTTTCCCGGCGGCCAGCGTCCGCCGGGCAAGACGAACCGCGAAAGCCTGGCGGAGATGGTCGTCCAGGCTCCAGGCGCTACCGCGGTGCTGGTGGCCAACCCCGGAGACCAGGCGATCTACTTCTACAAGGAGGGCATGGCCGCGCCCATGGGTCACTTCAAGAACTACGGCCACACCCCCCGGGCGGTAGGGGTTGTGGATCGCAGTCTGCAGGAGACCGAGCCCGGCGTCTACGAGACCGCCGTCAAGCTGCGCGGTGCTGGTGAGTACGATCTGGCCTTCTTTGTCGACGCACCACGGGTGATCCACTGCTTCGATTTCCAGGTGGCGGAGAATCCGGAGCTCGCCGCCCTACGCGACCATCGCTCGGTGAACGTCGAGCTCCGGGCGGAGAGCCTGGAGGTGGAAGTGGGTAGGCCGACGGAGCTCGAGGTCCAGGTCACCGATCTCGCGACGGGCCAGGGCAAGGATGGTCTGAAAGACGTCCGGGTCCTGACTTTTCTGGCTCCGGGTGTGTGGCAGCAAAGGCAACTGGCGAGCTCGGTGGGCCATGGAACCTACCGGATGGAGCTGACACCACCTCGTCCCGGCGTTTACTATGTGTTCGTAGAGATCGCCTCGGAGAAGGTCGCGTTCAACAGCTCGCCGTCGATGATTCTCCAGGCCAAGCTGGAGGGAAGCGGGGCGGAGAGCGACCTTGACAGCGAGACGGGCAGCGAGATCCGCGAACCGATGGAGGGAGGAGACGCGCGATGACGCAGAGAAAGGCGACGAACGGAGGAACGAGAACCGCAACGACACTCGGTCTCCTGCTGGTGGTCTGGGCGGGCGTGGGGCTCCTCGCGGTGCCGCCGGCTGCGTTCGCCCAGCCCGCGGAGCACGGAGGTCATTCGGAGCACGGTGGGCACGCAGAGAGTCAGGGTGCCGAGGATCCCCATGCCCATCACAAGCAGATGCTCGGTGGCCGGGCCGAGATCGAGAAGGTCGGTCAGCTGACGATTCCCGACCTGCCGGTGGTCACCCAGGGCGGTGACGAGGTGCGCTTCTACAGTGATCTGGTGGAGGATCGCGTGGTGGCCATGAACTTCATCTTCACCACCTGCCGGACCATCTGCCCGCCGTTGGGTGCCAACTTCGGCAAGCTCCAGGACCTCCTGGGAGAGCGCGTCGGTCGAGACGTGCGCCTGATCTCGGTCAGCGTCGACCCGGTGACCGATACCCCGGAGCGCCTCAAGGCCTGGGGTGAGCTCTTCGGAGCGGGTCCGGGCTGGACGCTGGTCACCGGCAGCAAGAGCGAGGTCACCCAGCTCCTCAAATCGCTCCAGGTCTTTACGCCGGACATCAACGATCACTCCCCTGTAGTTCTCGTGGGCAACGCCGCTACAGGAGACTGGATCCGGGCCTACGGCCTCGCTCCCCCCAAGGACCTGGCGGCGCTGCTCGAGTCCATGACCGCCGAGCACAGAGCCCATGGAGGTACGAAATGATCCCGAAGAACGCCGTGGCCGTCCTTCTTGCGGTGCTTCTCGTGCTTTTTGGTGGCTCGGTCTCCGCCCGGGCTCAGGAAGGCCAGAGCCAGGAAGCGAGAGGTGCGGAGTCCTACTTCACCAACGTCGAGCTCGTCAATCAGCACGGCGAGCCCATGCGCCTGTATCGTGATCTTCTTCAGGGCAAGGTGGTCGTCATCGACACGCTCTTCACCGAGTGCACGGGTATCTGTCCGGTCATGGGCAAGACCCTGCAGAGGATCCAGGAGCACGTGGGAGACCGTCTGGGCGAGGATGTACACCTCATCTCCATCAGCGTCGATCCCGAGAACGACACGCCGGAGAAGCTCGAGGCGTACGCCGAGAAGTTCGAGGCTCGCCCAGGTTGGTACTTTCTCACCGGCGCCAAGGAAAACGTCGATTTCGCTCTCAAGAAGCTCGGCGGATATGTCGAGGACCGTGAGGCTCACAACGCCATCTTCATCATCGGCAACGAGCCCACGGGGCTGTGGAAGAAGGCGATGGGCCTGGCCCCGGCAAAGGACGTCTTGCCTATCGTCGATAGCGTGCTCCAGGACTCGGGAACGACACCCTGAGACCCCTTGGAGCTGTAAACCTGTTTTAACAGCGTTCCTCCAGGCTCGATCCTCGCGGCCTTGAGTCCTGCTTTTCGGATCCTTGACAGAGGAATCTGGATGTCCCGGTTTTGACTTGTCTGTGCACCCTTGGGTGTGAATGCAGAGTGTTCGACAATCGAGGGTCGCTCAAAGATCTTCGGTTCGGGGGAGTTTCTGAGCCCCTGCGCGGATGTTAACGCAAGTATTCACTTACTCCGAGAGCGTTAACCGTCGAGATCCGCCGGGTGAGTCAGGTCGGCGCACCAAGGCTTTCAGAGGCTAGAGTCGTCCGAAGCGCGGATTCCTATGGACCGCGCTTCGCGTGTCTGCAATCTTCGGTACCCGGGGGGGCCGCATCGTCTTCGGTGCCGGTTGTTTGAGGGAGCCCATGAAAAATGAAGCTGTCTCCTATGATGACCTGATTGGTGAGGCGTCGGTCTTAGAAGCCGTAAGGGATTCGGAAGAGGTCGATCGCTCGGACAATCGTCTGGGGGAGATCATCGGGGCCGCACCGATGATGCAGGAGATGTTTCGGCAAGTGCAGTTGGTGGCCCAGACGGATGTGACCGTCCTCGTCGAAGGCGAGACGGGGACGGGGAAGGATCTGGTCGCCCGGACCCTGCACAAGCTGAGCCTCCGAGCGCGCCGCCCGTTTGTCGCCTTCAATGCCTCCAATCTGCAGGAGCAGCTCTTCGAGAGCGAGCTCTTCGGCCATGTCAAAGGTGCCTTCTCGGGTGCCCATGAGAGCCACGAAGGGCTGGCCCGCGCGGCGAACTCGGGAACCTTGTTCATCGACGAGGTCGGAGAGCTTCACGCTGCCAATCAGGCGAAGCTGCTCCGTTTTCTCGATACCAAGGAAGTCCGGGCCGTGGGCTCCACCGGCACCAGCCGGGTGGATGTCCGCATCATCTGCGCCACCAACCGGGATCTCATGGCCGAGGTCAAGAAGGGCAAGTTCCGCGAGGATCTCTACTATCGGCTCCGGGTCATCACCCTGGAGGTGCCGCCGCTGCGCAAGCGCCGGAGCGATGTGCCCCTGCTCATCGAGCATTTCCTCGGCCGGTTCAGCAGCCAGTACGGCAAGCGGATCAGGGGGCTCTCCGAGGAGGCCCGCAAAATCTTGCTGGAGCACCCCTGGAGGGGCAATGTCCGGGAGCTCGAGAACGAGATGGAGCGTGCCGTGGTGATGACGCCGGACCAGGGGAAGATCGAGCTCGCGGTTCTTTCGCCCGAGATTCAATCCACACCCCAACCCGAGGCCGAGGTCAGGACCCAGATGGGGCTTCATGAGTACCGGCGCAGCGTTGAGAGGCAGATCATGATCGAGACCCTCGAACGCACCGGTTGGAACGTGACCGCGGCGGCCAAGGAGCTCGACATCAGCCGGGTCGGGCTGACCAAGAAGATGAAGCGTCTCGGCGTGCGCCGGCCGGAACGCTCCTCCCGCCGGACGTGAACGGCGACGACGGTGCCGAGCCCGGCTCGGGATCCGTTAGGATCAAAGGTCTATGACCGTCTGCCGTCAGCTCCCCCGATCCGCTCCCTCGCTCCCGCGTCTCGTCCGTCACCTCTGCTCTGTTTTGCTGGTCGGGGGGCTCCTTCTCGGAGCTCCTCCGTGCCGAGCGCAGGAAGCGAAGGACCCGGCGGCGAGCCCCGACCCCCTGACCTCTCAGGAGGAGTGGGGCAAGCAGATTTACCTGACCGGCGAGAGCCCGTCCGGAGAGCCGGTCGTCGCCCTCATGGGCGCGAGCGGTGTGGAAGTACCGGCCTCGACTCTCCCGTGTGGGAACTGTCACGGGCGCGACGGCAAGGGCAATCCCGAGGGAGGCGTCGATCCGAGCAACCTCACGTGGGAGGCGCTGACCAAGCCTTACGGTGTCCGGCACGAGAGCGGCCGCGAGCACCCACCCTACACGGTCCGCTCCCTCAAGCGGGCCATAGCCATGGGCTTTGATCCGGCGGGCAACGAGCTGCACGCGGCGATGCCGCGGTACCGGATGACCTTGGAGGACATGGACGCCGTCGTGGCCTACGTTCGTAGGCTCGGGACCGATCCCGATCCCGGGGTCGAGAGGGAGGCTCTCCACTTGGCGACCCTCCTGCCGCCTGCCGGGGTCGCCGGAGGGGTCGGCGAGGCCATCGAGTCGGTGCTACGCGCCTTTGTCGCCGAGGTGAACGAGCAGGGCGGGCTCTACAGCCGGCGGCTGATTCTCCACGTCCATCGGCTGGTCCCGGAGCCCGAGCGGCGGCGGGCCGACTTGGAGGCGTTTCTCGATCAGACGCCGGTCTTCGCGATGGTTGGTGCTTTCCTGGTGAGATCTGACGAGACGATTCCAAGCCTTCTGGCGGAGCGGGAGATCCCTCTGGTCGGACCCTTCACCCTTCACCCTCAGTCCGGCTTCCCCATCAATCGACAGGTCTTTTACCTTCTTTCGGGCCTCGCCACCCAGGGCAGGGTGCTGGTCGACTTCGCCGCGGAGCGCCGCTTGTCCCACGGGCAGACAGGCGACGCCGAGCCCACGGCCTTGGTGGTCTTTTCTCCCGATTCGGGCTCCGAGAAGGCGGTCCAGGCGATCGAGCGCCAGGCGGAGCGCCATGGATGGCGAATCGTGCGGCGTCCGATCCCCTCCGGGAGCTCGGGTGCGCCGCCAGGGAGCCCACCCCTCGAGGGCCAGACGCTGGCAAAGGAGCTCGCAGAAGAGGGAGCGCACGCTGTTTTCCTGCTCGACCCGGGCGTCGTGACCGAGAGCTTTCTGTCCGGGCTGGCTCCTGCCGAGGTGTACGTTCCCGGCGTCTTGGCGGGCGCGGGAGTGTTCGACAGCCCTGCGGCGGTGGCGGAGCGCCTCTTTCTGGCCTTGCCGTCGTTGCCGACCGACCGATCGCCCCAGGCGGCCGAAAGGTATCGGGCGTTGGCGGAGAAGCACGAGCTGCCTCGCAGCAACCTCAACACGCAGCTCCTCGTGTTGGCGGCGGCGGAGGTTCTGCGAGAGGGGCTCGAGCAAGCGGGTAGGGAGGTGTCCCGCGAGAAGCTCATCGCAGCCCTGGAGGGGCTGTACGACTACCGAACGGGGATCGTCCCTCCTCTGACTTTCAACCCCAACCGCCATATCGGTGCGCTGGGTGCCTATGTGGTGACCCTCGACCCGGAGCAGCGAACCTTCCGTCCGCTGGGCGGCTTTCGGGAGCCGGAAGGGCGGCGCTGAGCCCGCGCTACGCCTTTCTGGGTGCCTTCTGCAGGCGCTCGAAGATCTCCTGCAGCGTGCCCTCCGTCGCCGCCTCCCGTTCCGCTGCTTGGCGGAAGAGAGTCAGGGCGGCGAGGGCCTCGCGGTGAATGTTCCTCGACTTGAAGATGGGGACCATCTCTGTTGCCAGCTTCCTGACCTGACGAGTATGACCCTGGCGTGCGTATACCAACGCCAACTCGATGGACACCAGGGCGAAGTCGTAGGGAACGTCGTGGGATCGAAATTCTTCGCGGGCGGTGAGGAAGGCGCTCTCGGCCTCCTTGAGATGACCCAGACCCATGGCAATCCGACCCCTCAGCCACTGCTGTCTCGCCTGGGACCACAAGTCCTCCCTGTACAGATGCTGGAACTTCGAGAAGGCGTTGGCCGCCTCCAGGTATCTTCCTTGAAGCACCAGAGCCGTGGCCAGGTTGTGATACGCGGCCAGCGAGACGTGGGGATCCGCAATGGAATCCAGAAGCTTTACGGCCTCGTGGAGTGTCTGAGTGGCTGCCTCCGGCTCGCCCATCTCCAAGAGATCGCTTCCCTTGCTACAAAGACTCAGGCAAAGCAGGTGCGTTTCACCAAGGCTGCGGTGAATCGAGATGGCCCTCTCCCGAAGCCGGAGGGCTTCCTCGAACTGCCGCTGGTCCTTCTTGAGCACTGCCGAGATGTCCAAGAATCTCGCCTTTTCCAAGGGGTCGTACGAGTCGTGTAGACAGGCATGTGCTTTGGTCAGACATCGCTCTGCGCTGGCAAAGTCGGAGTTGACTCGGTAGGAGTTCGCCAATTCGGTCCAAGAACGGCCGCAAAGATCTCGGACGACATGCGCACCGTAAGTCTCCGGATCCAACGATTTCGCGATCTGCAAGCCGAGCTCGGCCCTCTGGAGGCCACCTTTGGGGTCTTCGAAGTTCGTCCTCCGGCTTGAAGCCAAGATCGCTTCGCAGAGCGCGAGGGAATGGAATCGCTTCTCCCGTGAGATAGCGCTCATGGACTCCTCGTAATCTAGAGACAAGAGGTCCTTCATCAAGCTCGGTGCCATCTTGCACTCGTCTTCGAAAGCCCCAGCATGATCTCTGATGTTCGCAAGAATCCCCTCCCGAATCCTATAGCGAGACTCAGGACGCCGCCACCTAAGCAGCCTACCGCTTGTTTGGGAGTGACTCGATCTTGAGGAGCCACGCTGTTCGGCTCTAGCAGAGAGTTGCCTTAGAAATTCCTTGATGTCTGCGGGTAAAAGCTCGAAGACGTCTCGCAATGGCGTTCTCTTGTCAGACTTCACGTGTCCTCCGCGGCGAGAAATTAGAATCAGAAGAAGCTGACTACTCCTAATTACCTTAGTTACGGCACAGGCCGAAAGCGGGACAAGAAAAAACGCTGGTGACGGTAAGTCACCAGCGCCAAGCCAAGAAATCTCGCTTGCGAGCCAGCTTAGCCGTAAGGATCCATGCTGCCGCCGCCTTCGCCCTGATTGCATTCGGGCTCTTGGTCTGGATCGCAGGAGCTCCCCGACAGGGAGCTTAGCAACCAGTCGATCAGGCCCTCGAACCAGCCGAGAATTCCCGTCGGCGCATCCGTCGATCCGACGGTCATACCTCCCGCCCGGTCCAGGTCGGGAGAGGCGTCGACACAGACGACTCCGACTCCACAGAGACTGAGCACCAGCACAAGAGCAGTGAGGACACGAAGAGTCTTACGAAACATTTCAAATGCCTCCCAAACAGCTAGTTGAACCGATACTGCCCGGACGCAGCCAACGTACCGGGCAAGGATGACAAGGTATTACCGTTGGTGAAGTGCCTTTGCGGCCGAAACCGGGACAACCAATTAAAGTGGATTTAATTACAACAAAAATATACTTTTATTTTCTATGTGCATGTGTATGCTGGCTCTCTGTGGGTGCGCTAATTCGGTGATTCGGGGCGTTACGATGCTCGAGCAGTGCTAGAGTCCAGAAGATCCAGATGATGCCTCAGCTTCCCAGGCCGCTTCCGACCTACTTCCACCTGCTCGCCCTCGGGGCATGCTTCGTCATCGTGGTGGCAGGACTGCGAACCGCTCAGGCGATCTGTGTCCCCTTCCTGGTCGCCTTGTTTGTCACGATGCTTGCGCGGCCCTTGATGCGGGGGCTTCTGCGTCGTGGCCTCCCCGTCGGGCTGGCGGTCGCCGTGACCCTCCTGGTGGTGGCGGGAGTGCTCTTCAGTCTGGGTTCGGTATTGAGCTTGTCTCTGTCACGAGTGACGGTTCGTCTGCCGCAGTACCAGGCGCGCTTTCAGGAAGAGGCTCGGAATGCCATCTCCTGGCTCGAGGGCCAGGGGTTGGATACCAGCAACCTCCTGGCACCGGAAACGATGGATCTACAGCCATTGCTCAATCTGGCTACCGGGACGTTTCTAGGTGTGGCGAACGTCGTGACCGGAATGGTTCTCATGTTGCTCATGACGACGTTTCTCTTGCTCGAGAGTGGAGGCTTCGAAGACAAGCTGAGCAGGGTGCTGGGGGATCGAGGTGAGCTGTTGGAACGCTATTCTCGAATCTCCGAAGAGGTTCAGCGGTATCTCTGGATCAAGTCCCTGATCAGTCTCGCAACGGGAATCTTCATCGGTGTCTGGGTGGCGGTCGTGGGATTGGACTTTCCACTGCTCTGGGGATTCGTCGCCTTTCTTCTCAACTACATCCCCAACATCGGCTCGATCCTCGCCGCCGTGCCGGCGATGGGACTGGCGATCATCCAACTCGGAGCGGCCGGTGCTCTCCTGGTGCTCCTGGGCTACGTGCTGACCAACATTCTCTGGGGGAGCTTGGTGGAGCCTCAGGTTCTCGGCCGACGATTGAGGCTTTCACCTCTGGCGGTCTTCCTCTCCTTGGTGTTCTGGGGCTGGGTGTGGGGGCCTCTGGGTATGATTCTGTCCGTCCCCATCACCATGGTGCTCAAGATCGCCATGGAGAATTCTGTGGAGCTGCGCAAGGTGGCGGCGCTTCTCGATCCTCCGGCCCGATCGGGCAGCGGGTGAGCGCTCGGCACCGGAAAAGCGCGAGGCAGTGCCCTGAACCCTGAGCCCATCGGCTGTGAGGAGGAGTCATGAAATCGCTCGGTACCCACTTCGTGTTCATCGCTGTGCTCTTGATGTCCGCAGGGCTTTCGGTGATCCCTCTCTCCGCTCAGATTCCTCCGGAGCGCACGCAGGCCCTCGAGCCGCAGGCTGCGCCGCTCCCCGGGGAGGAGCGTATTCACAGCCTGGCCCAGCGCGGTATCGGTCCCATCGAGTCGGCGCCCGCACGCAGTGAGGGAGACGGGCCGTTCGGTCGGTTGGTGATTCGAGGTGCGGTGCTGGTGGACGGGACCGGCGCGCCAGCCTTCGGGCCGGTGGATGTGGTGGTCGAGGGAGATCGCATCGCCGAGATCCGGCCTCTGGGAGCCCCGGGCACACCCATCCGTGAGGCGTCTCGACCCAGGGCCGGCGATCACGAGATCGATGCGACAGGAATGTACCTGCTCCCCGGCTTCATCGACTCCCATGCCCACATCGGCAACCCCGCGCACGCAACGGCGGGCCCGGCAGCGTCGGCGGAGTACGTCTACAAGCTCTGGCTGGCCCATGGGGTGACCACCGTTCGGGAGGTGGGCTCCGGCAACGGGCTGCGGTGGACGATGTCCGAGCGAGATCGCAGCGACGCGGAGGAGATCACCGCGCCCCGCATCGAGGCCTATGCGTTGTTCCCTCCCCCTGGGCTACCGGATGCCCCGTCCACGCCGGAGGTGGCGCGGCAGTGGATTCGTGCGGTGGCCGAGGCCGGTGCCGACGGCATCAAGTTTCGGGGAGCTGCACGGGACGTCCTGCGAGCCGCTCTGGAAGAGGCCGGTCGGCAGGGCTTGCCCACCGCCAGCCATCACGATCAGCTCGCGGTGACCGGAACCGATGTTCTGGTGACCTCCGGATGGGGGCTGACCAGCATGGAGCATTGGTACGGGCTGCCGGAAGCCTTGTTCACCGACCGCGTGGTGCAGGACTACCCGGCGGACTACAACTACAGCGACGAGCAGCATCGGTTCGGCGAGGCGGGCAGGCTGTGGGCCCAGGCGGCCCCTCCCGGGAGCGAGCGCTGGCAGGAGGTCCTCCACACCCTTATCGCCCGGGACTTTACCCTGGTGCCCACTCTGACCATCTATGAGGCCAGCCGTGACCTGATGCGTGCCCGTCGAGCGGAATGGCACGACGAGTACACCTGGCCACCGCTACGGCGGTGGTTCGATCCGAGCCGGGAGGCTCACGGCTCGTTTTTCTTCGACTGGACCACGGCGGACGAGATCGCCTGGAAGCGCAACTACCAGCGTTGGATGGCCTTCGTCGACGAGTACAAGAACCGGGGTGGGCGGGTGGCGGCGGGGTCGGATGCCGGTTTCATCTACAAGGTGTACGGCTTCGCCTACATCCGGGAGCTCGAGCTCCTCCAGGAGGCGGGCTTCCATCCTCTGGAGGTGATCCGCGCGGCCACCCAGGCGGGAGCCGAGCTGCTCGGCCGGGCCGAAGAGCTCGGAACGGTGCAGGTCGGTCGCAAAGCGGATCTCGTGCTGGTGCCGGGCAACCCTCTGGCGAATCTGAAGCTCCTCTACGGAACGGGCCATCTCAAGCTCGATCCGGAGACCGGGGAGCTGTCCCGGGTGGGGGGAGTCCGGTGGGTGATCAAAGACGGCATCGTGTACGACGCACGGGAGCTCCTCGCAGACGTTCGTCGGATGGTCCGGGAGCAGAAGATCTCCGAAGCGCGCGATTCATCCAACCATTGAATCGGGCTCGTCTCGACGCTCCGATCTGCGGCATGGAAGCAAAAGGGGCGGCCGGATGGGCCGCCCCGAGCACCTCGCCGTCCAGCGTGGATTCTGCTACCAGGAGTACTGGATCCGCGCCAGGGCACGGCGACCCACCAGATCTCCGCCGAAGGACTGATAGTCCTCGTTGTCGAACACGTTGGACACGTCGATACCCACCAGCCAATCGTCGTTGAATCGATAGTTGCCCACCAGGCTGACCAAGTCGTAGGCGGGCACCGGACCGCGGAAGACGCCGGCGTTCCAGTCGAAGTCGTCCGTGTAGCGGTACTTCACCGCGGCGTCGAAGCGCTCGCCGATGTAGGAGAGACCGATGCTGAACTTGTTCTCGGCCGTATTCGGCAGCACCGGATCCGCCGCCAGTTGTTGGGCCACGTCGAAATCGAAGTAGGTGTAGCTGAAGTCGAACACCCAGTCGTCCGAGACGTAGTAGTTCAAGCCGATCTCGAGGCCGCTCGCCTGCGCTTCACCGAAGTTGATGTAGGAGACGGGGACGAGGATCGGCGCCCCGGTGTTGGGGTCGTTGGAAAGGAAGACGAACTGGGGCCCGAGAGAACCCTGGAGCGTCGCGAGCAACTGCGCTGCGAGCGGAGCGGGCAGCCCGGCGGGAGGCTGGTAGCCGGGGAACAGGTCGTTGAACAGACCTCCGAGCTCGGGCTGGAATCGGGTGATCAGGTCGGTGATGAAGTTCTCGTAGTCGTTCTGGTAGAGATCGACGGTCAGATAGGCCTTGCTGTTGATGATGCCCGAGTAACCGATCTCGAAGCTCTGCACCTCTTCCACCTCCAGGCTCGGGTTGCCCGTCGCCAACACTCGCACCGGCTGATTGAAGCCGCATGCCACTCCGCCGAGCGCGCAGATCCCCTCGATGGGGGCGAGCGCGGTGATGGGCGGAGCGACGTCCACCCGCAGAAAGAACTCCGAGTAGTTGGGCACCTGGAACGCTTCGCTGAAGCTGCCACGGATCGTGTGATTCGGGGTGATGGCGTAGACCAGCGAAGCGCGAGGTGAGAATTGCGAGTCGTGCAGGCTGGAGTCGTCGTAACGGGCGGCGAACACGCCTTTGAGCTTGTCGGTGAAGTCGTAGTCGAGCTGTGCGAAGGCCCCTTCGAAATCCTCGCTCCGCTTTCCGAAGGTCAGCGTCTGGATTCCTGCGGGGTTCGCCGAGTCGATGTCCTCCTCCTTGTAGTAGACCCCCCCGATGATCCGACCCTTGCCGTTCGCGAAGTTGGTGTTGGCCTGGAGCTCCCCGACGACATTGTCGGTGTTGAGCACGAGGAGGCCGCCCGAGCGCAGCGAGCGCTGGTCGGAGGCGTCGCGCTTGTTGTAGTAGGCCAGAGCGTTGAAGTGGACGGTATTGAAGTTGAATCGAGCCCAGGGCCGATCGACATCGAGGAGCTGGACCCGGCCGATGCCGGTCACCGCCAGGGGGCCCTCGATCTGGGCGGTGCCCCCTTCGAAGGTCAGCACCTTGCCCCCGAAGTACTTGTCGAAGCGGACGCCACCGAAGCCCAGCTCGACATCCTGCGTGAACAGAGGAACCAGCTCGGGCTCGAGACATCCGGTGGGGAATTGGGCCGAGCAGGGCCGGTACTCGGGACCGCCGGAGCCGGTGTTGCGGGACACCGAGAAGTCCTCACTCTCCTGATAGCCGCCGGTGAGCTTGAGGTACCATTCGCTGCCCAGATCCTGCGCCCATCGGAAATCCAGACGTCGGGTGTCGAGCTCCCCGCCGCTGATCTGTACCTTGCCGCCCCGGCTGTAGCGCGGCGCCTTGGTGACCATGTTGAGCACGCCGTTGAAGGCGTCGGCTCCGTACAGAGCGGACCCCGGTCCGCGGACCAGCTCGACGGCGGCGAGATCATCGGCGGGAAACGTCGCCGCCGCCCACTCCTGGGAGCCCAGGAAGGGGACCGACGGATCGCGGCCGTCGATCAGCGTCAGAATGCGCCGGTTGAGGGAGCTGTTGAAGCCCCGAGTGTTGAAGTTGAAGTCGTAGAGGCCGCTCTGGGTGACCTCGGCACCGGGGGTGAACTCCAGCAGCTTGGGAAGCTGTCCGTTGGTCGCCTCCCGCTCGATCTGCTCCTGCGAGATCAAGGTCACCGCCGCCGGAGCCTCGGTGATGCGCTCCGTCTGCCGGGATGCGGAGAACACGGTGATGGTTTCCACGAAGCTGATCTGCCAGTCCACCTCGGTCGAAACCTCGACCGTCTGGCCCGCGGTGACCTCCACGTCGTCCTCGGTGGTCGCCCGGTCTCCCAGGGTGAAGCTGAGACTGTAGGTGCCCGCGGGCACGTCGTCGAAGCTGTAGCTGCCCAGATTGCCGGTGATCGTGGCCCGTCCAAGCCCCTGGAGGACGACGGCGACACCGCCGATGCCGTGGCCGTCAGGGCGCACGATCCGGCCTTCGATTCTCCCGTTGCCCTGACCCCAGACGGGTGTGAATGCAATCAATATGGCGAGCAAGGTCACCAACGCTGCGGGACCGATAGGATGTCTCCTCCTCATCACGGATATCCTCCCCTTCTCGGTTGATCTCTCGATCTTGGCGGGTGGCGTTCTCGCCCTCCCCACAGGTGTCCTGCAAGTGCCCTCAACAGCTCGGAGACGCTCCTCCGATGCTGGTGCGACTTGAAGTCACCATGACTGGTCAGTAGAAGTGGCCAAGCCCTCATCTAATAGCAAGGGGAATCCCCGGAGTCAAGGAAGCTTGCGGCGAAAACGGAGCCGTGTGCTCTCCGTTAAACTCGGCGCGGTCAGCCGGGACAGCGGACGGGGAAGCCAGCGAAGAGCGAGGAGGACCCGAGCGATGGAACCGAGACGTCATGTGGTGATGGGTGCAGGGGAGGTCGGCTTCCACCTGGCCCGCTCTCTGTCCCAGGAGGGACACAGCGTCACGGTGATCGAGCTCAGCGGTGAGCGGGGGACGCGTGCCGAAGAGGAGCTCGACGTGCTGGTGGTTCAGGGCAACGGAGCACACCTGCCGGTCCAGGAGGAGGCCAATGTCGCAGGCTCTCAGCTTTTTCTCGCGGTCTCCTCCAACGACGAGGCCAACCTCGTGGCCTCGCTCCTGGCCAAGAGACTGGGGGTGGAGCGCAGCGTCGTTCGTGTCGGGGCTGCCGGAGACGTCATCAGTCATCGTCAGATCTACGAGGATGTCTTCGGTGCCGACTTGTTGCTGTCGACCCAGCTCCTCACCACCACCCGGATTCTCAACCACATCCGCGGTCTCAACACGGTGGCGGTGGAGTACTTCGCCGGCGGAAAGGTCCAGCTCCGCAAGGTGTCTCTGTCCCGGGACTCGGTGCTGGTCCACAAGCCTCTCAAGGAGGTCGCCCTACCCAAGGACTGTCTGGTGGTGGCCTACTTCCGCGACGACGAGCTGACCATCCCTTCGGGAGAAGACCGGGCGCTGCCCGGGGACGACGCTCTCATCCTGGCCAAGACCGAGGTCATCTCCCGGGTGGAGAAGCTCCTCTCTTCGCGTGGGGAGGAGCTCGGCACCGTGATACTGGCCGGCGGTGGGGAGACCGGGATTACCGTCGCCCGGGCCCTCGAGGGGCTCGATGCCGACGTACGCATCATCGAGCGGGACCGTGCGCGGGCTCGGGAGCTGGCCGCCCAGTTTCCCCAGTTCCAGGTGTTGCACGGCGACGCTACGGACCTGACGCTGCTCAAGGCGGAGCGTTGTGGACGAGCCCGGTCCTTCGTCGCTCTGACCGGCCATGACGACACCAACCTGATGGCCAGCCTTCTGGCCCAGGAGCTCGGGGTTCGCCAGGTGGTCCCCATGGTGCAGCGGGCGGAGACCACCCATCTCTGGCGACGCCTGGGACTGGCCCAGGTGTTCTCTCCCCGGACGCTGGCCTACGAGCGCATCCACGAGTACATCGAAAGCGGGTACAGCGCCAACATCGTTTCGCTCCAGCACGGCGCCGCCCAGGTCCTGGAGCGGCGGCTGTTCGACGCCAGCCCGGCCGCCGGTGTAACTCTGGCGGAGATGAGCGCCCCGCGCGGTCTCATCGTCGGAGCCGTGGTCCGCGGCTCGAAGGTGTTCATTCCCCGCGGTGACGACAGGTTGGAGGCGGGAGATCTGGTGATCCTCTTTGTCCGCGAACAGGAGCTGGGCACCGTCCAGCTCCTGTTCCCCGGCCGCGATTTCCCTTCATGACACCGTCGCCGAGACCCCGATGAGCTTTCGCCCTGTCCTGCGCTTTCTCGGTCGCCTGGTCCTCCTTCTGGGAGCGGCGCTGCTCTTGCCGGCCCTGGTCGCCTATCTCCACGGCGAGACGGAGGCGACGGGAGCGTTCGCTCTCGCCTCGCTGGTCACCGCGGCTTCGGGGGGGCTGATGATCCTGTTGGGGCTCGGGGAAGGGGAGCTGTACAGGAGGGAAGGCATTCTCATCGTTGTCGGAGGCTGGGTCTTCGCCTCGATTTTCGGGGCGCTTCCCTATCTGTTCACGGGTACTCTCACCCATCCGGCGGACGCTCTGTTCGAATCCGCGTCGGGCTTCACCACCACCGGAGCGACGGTGCTGTTGGACATCGAGGCGGCCGGCCGCGGCGTCCTCTTCTGGCGCAGCTTCACGCAGTGGCTCGGCGGTATGGGAATCATCGTGCTCTTCGTCGCCCTGTTGCCGGAGCTGGGTCCCGGCGCCCGCTATCTCTACAAGCTGGAGGTGCCGGGCCCCACGGCCGAGGCGTTACGGCCCCGTATCCGGGACACGGCGGCGATCCTCTGGCGCATCTACCTGGCGCTGACGGTGGCCGAGACGGGATTGCTGATGTTGTGCGGTCTCGATCTCTACGACGCTCTCACCCACACCTTCTCCACTCTGTCGACGGGTGGATTCTCTCCCCGCGCCGATTCCGTCGCTGCCTTCTCCTCCCCGGCCCAGGTCGTGGTCATCGTGTTCATGATCGCGGCGGGTGGCAACTTCTCTCTCTACTACGGCCTGCGCAAGCGGCGGGGTTGGAGGCTCTGGCGGGACTACGAGTTCCGGCTCTACCTCCTGGTTCTGGCAGCGGTATCTCTCGTCGTCGCCCTCAACCTCTGGGTCGTGGGAGGCTATGGAGCTTCCCCGCGGCTGCTTCTCGACTCGGTGTTCCAGGTGGTGTCCATCACCACGACCACCGGGTTCGCGACGGCGGACTTCGATCAATGGCCGGTGTTGTCCAAGATGCTCCTTCTGGCAGTGATGTTCATGGGGGGGTGCGCCGGATCCACCGCCGGCTCGATGAAGGTGATGCGCATGGTGGTGGGCCTCAAAGCTGCGGTGCGGGAGATGCGCATCATCTACAGCCCCAGCACCGTGGCGGCGGTGATCATCGGTGGCAAGGCGGTTCCCGAAGCCGTCGTGCGGGCGGTGATGGGCTTCTTCATCCTGTACGTTACGAGCTGGGGCGTCGGCACGGTGCTGCTGACCTTCATGGGCCATGACATGGTGACCTCCGGGACGGCGGCCATCGCCACCCTGGGCAACATCGGTCCGGGTCTGGCCAAGGTGGGGCCGGTTCGGAACTTCGCCTTTTTCGGCGCTCCCGAGAAGCTCGTGATGGTGCTCTTGATGTGGCTGGGACGGTTGGAGGTGTACTCGATCCTGGCGGTCCTGATGATTCGATTCTGGCGGAGGTGAGCCCGGGACGGCGAGCCAGGCCGGATCGCGACGCTGCGGGTCAATTGACCGAGGGTGGGGAGTAGTACCGATTCTCGGAAATCTCGTCGAAGCCCATTCCCATGAGAGACATCAGGAGCTCTTCCCGCTCCTCCACTGAATCGGCCTCCAGCAGCGCCTGCTTCTCCCCGGGCGCGAAGGGCAGGGCGACCGCCAGTCCGTTGAGCAGAGTCACGCCGGGCATGAGCTGCAACCGCTCCATGTCGAAATCGAGCTGCTGTCGCTCGGCGAACGCCTCCAGCGCGGCCAGCAAGCGGGAGGGATCCAGCTCCTGTTGGGGCTCGACGAAGTCCTTCCGGAAGTCCTCGTAGCTCGCTCGCACCCGACGATAGCCCCGGTGCAGCGGGAGCTCTTCCCCGATGTGGAATCGGGTCAGCCCTTTGAGCAGGATGAGATAGCGGCCGTCCTCCTGACGCTCGGATTCTTCGATCAAGCCGGCGCAGCCGATGTCGTACAGATCCGGCGGGTCGGGATCGGCTTCGAGGCCGGGACGATTGTCGTTGCGTGGCACCACGGGCTGGATCATCCCGATGAGCCGGGGCCCTTCCAGAGCATCCTCCACCAGGTTGCGGTAGCGGGGCTCGAAGATGTTGAGGGGCAGAAAGTTGCCCGGCAGCAACAGCGAGCCGGTCAAGGGAAAGATGGGAAGGATCTCGCTGGGAATGGGTGTGGACATGACGTCTTCTCGCTTCACGGATCGGCTCATCTATCGATGGGATTCTATCTCACGCCAGAAAGAGCACCGCGACGCCTGCCACCGCCAACAACGCTCCGGCCACGCCTCCCGGGCTCACTCGCTCGCGTCCCAGCCAGACCACCACCGGGATGATCAACACCGGAGTCGTGGCCATGAGGCTGGCGGCCACGCCGGTCTCGGTGTGCTTGACCGCGACCAGAGAGAGG
>Ga0209956_1000060_pt1 | contig 55883 bp, 58 predicted proteins | sample SalPon2A_C_D1_MG_FD_185720 | JGI IMG/M metagenome (GOLD analysis project Ga0209956, IMG submission 185720) | Soil microbial communities from South San Francisco under conditions of wetland restoration - Salt Pond MetaG R2A_C_D1_MG (SPAdes)... | ecosystem: Environmental > Terrestrial > Soil >...
CTCCGGGCGCGGATGATGGTGAGTGAACAAGGCCCTGATCACGATCTGCGAGGGACCCCGACCCCACGCCCTCGCCGAATCCGATCAGCCAACGCCCTCGAGCCACCGCTTACCGTGATCACGCTCATGCAGACGGTCGGGCGCCAAGAAGCCCAAAGGAAAGCCCTGCTCACACTCGCCGCCAAAGGGCTGGGAGAAGAGCACTCCGATCGCGGCATCGCCTCCGCCACCGTCCCCATTCGAGGTCTCTCGGCGGCGCACCCGCGGCATCACCCGGAACCACAAACTGGGGCTGAGCAGCGAGCGCCTTCCGCCCCGCACCTCCAACAAGACCGAGTCCTCCGAGCCCAGGGACTCGAGCGGCACCGAGCTGCGGATCTCTGCCTCGAAGCCGGCTCGGGACAGCGCGGTGCGGGCGCTCTCCAGGCGCGGCTGTACCTCCTCCTGGAAGAAGCTCCGCAATACACCCACCAGCTCGAAGCTCTCCACCCGCCGACCCCGCTTCTCAAGATCCTTCAGCGCCAGATAGTCCTCTTTCCAACACATGATCCGCTGTCTCCCCGTCGTGAGGTCCCGTCTAACGTCTATGTTAGTACAGCATAAGCGGTTTGGAAAGCTAGAATCATCAGATCATGGCCTTGTCCCGTCTGCGACCGTGTCTTCGATCTCCCAATTGCGTCTCGAGCCTCGCGACCGAGAGCACAGCTCACCGGATGGAGCCCTTGCCGTTGGAGCTCCCGCCGGCCCAGGCGATGGAGCGGTTGAAGGCCATTCTAGCCCGTCGGCCCCGCACGGAGATCGTCGAGGAGGACGCCGGGTATCTCCATGCCACCGAGACCTCGGCGTTGCTCCGTTTCGTCGACGACGTGGAATTCGAGTTGGACGGGGACGCGGGCGAGATCCACTTCCGTTCGGCCTCACGGGTGGGTTGGTCCGACCTGGGTGTCAACCGCCGCCGGATGAAGGAGATCCGGGCAGCGTATGTGAGCTCCGGGACCGCCTGAGCCCTCCCGTGCCTCACTCCGGTAGGACCAGCCGGCCGGTCTTGCGATCGAGCTCGTGGGGCATCTCGGATTCCGGATAGCAGTAGGCCTCGAATAGCTCGCGGAGGATGCGAAAGGCAAGGCGGTCCGGGTTGTCGAGGACCTCGGCTCCGGTCGCGATCAAAGCCCGGTCGAGGGTGAAGTCGTCCTCCGGATACGGCTCGAGACGCGGGCCGTCCGTGTGCAGCCCCGGCAACTCGGCCGGCCAGGGCGACGAGGCCGATCGACAGGAGGACTCGGTCATCAAGTAGACGCCGCGCAACACGAACAGGGCGAATTGAGTGACGACCTCGATCTCCGAGACTGCGACCGGCGTCATCCAGATTTCGGACTCGGCGGGTTCGTCGGAGGCCGTGAGAAGGCCGCGCATCAGCCGGAAGACCGATGCGACGTATTCGGCCAACCGGACCGAGGAGAGGACTACGTCGTTCCCATGACCAGGGTGCACGGGTGGGCCCTCCAAGATATCGAGGGGAGCCTCGACCTCGATTCCGCCGTCCGGGTAGACGCGGGTGAGATACCCGCCTTCCGGACCCAGCTCCAGCACCGTCTGACCGTGATGTCTCGCGGTCGAGGGCTCGGCCTCCAGGTAGTAGGCCGCGAGGCTGAAGGTGGCCCCCTGGCGCCGGTTGCCCGTTCGGGTCGGATCGGTCAGCAGCTCGCGGAGCTCGGGGCTCTGGAGGTCGAGACGGCTGTCCGCGGGGTCGGCGGTGGGTTGGAGGCGAAGCCAGAGGAGTCGCCCCCCCTCCTTGCGCAGCCGCTCCCGCTCATCGAAGAGCCGATGGGCGACCTCATGCAATCGGCCCTCACGATCCTCACCATCCACACCGGCCTGCCCCAGGATCTCTTCCCGCGCCATCGGCCGCAATCGCTCCCCGACCCTGGTGACGAAGATCCTGGCTCCCTTGCGGAGCAGCGCATAGGGACGACGGTCCGGCTGACCCTTCACTTGGATCCGGATTACCCCTCTCTCCTCGTCCTTGGTAGGAACCGCCTCGACTACGATCTCCCCGGCCGCCGGAGCCGGCTCCAGGCGATCCATCAGGAAATCCTGCAGAGCACGCGCTTCGGCCTCCGCATCCGGAATCGACTCGACCTCAACCGCCCGATTCCCTTCTTCGGCAAGCCCGATCCAGATCTCGCCCCCCCGCTCCGCGTTGAGCATCCCAACCACTTCACGGCCGATGGCGTGACGATCTCCGAGCGAGTCCCGACTCTTGAATTCCAAGCCCTGGTCTTCCACTTTGCCCAGCGGGAACCGCGAAGCGCTCATCCCGCCTCCCCTCCCTTCACCGCTGCCAGCACCGTCTCGGGCTCCAGGAGGAATCGGCGCAGCGACAACCCCCGGACTCCTTCGACCACCTCCTCGGCCACGCCGCCGTAAATCAGAACCCTGCGATCCGTCCCCAGACGGCCTGCGGCGCGGACCAGTCGCTCAATCTTCCGAGGGCGCAATCGGGGCGAGCTCGTCACTTCGATCGCCACCGTGCCCGCACCGGGATCTTCAAGAACGAAGTCCACTTCCAAATTCTCCCGGTCGCGGAAGAAGCTCAGCTCTCCTCCTCGATCGCGGGCCACATCCCGTAGGTGTCGGAAGACCGCGGCCTCGAACAGCTTGGACCGAACCTCCTCATCCCGTGCGGAGAGCTCCGAGAACGCCGAGACTAGCCCTGGATCGGCCGCGAACATCTTTGGGCTGGCTCTCAGACGCGCCGCGGCATGCTCCGCATACTTGGGCAGGCGGGCCAAAAGCAAGGTGTCTTCGAGCAGCTCCAGCCAGCCACCGACCGTCCGAGGATCGGCTCCCAGATCTACGGCCCGGTTCTTGGCCTTGAACAAGGCACCGGAGTCTTGGATCACATAAACGAAGAGATCCCGAACCCGCGGCACGTCCACGTCGAACCGAGTGAGATCCCGGAGAATCGCCCGATCCACGATGTCCTCCCGCAGGCGGCGGCGCACTTCGTCGTAGCGCTCGCTGAGGGCGTGCTCCGGAAACCCTCCCAACTCGAGGTAGCGCTCGGCGAGATTCGGCAACCGGCGGACGAGGTGAAACGGGTCTTCTTCATTCTCGTCCCCATCCCCCATCTGTACCCGACCATGGAGCCTGGCGAACTCACGAAAGGAAAGTCCCTCGATCCGGTGCTCGTCCCAGCGGCCTTGGCCCGACTCTCTTCCCGCATCCCGGAGCAGGCTCGCCGCCGAGTCCGTCGCTACAATCCGCCCCACACGGTGATCTACCGCCTGCTTGAGCCAACGAGCCCAGTGCTTTCCGAGACGAATCTCGTCGAAGAGAAAGACCTGTGGAATCTCGTCCTCGAGGCTGCCAATCCGGTGCTCGACGATCTGACGGGGGCTGACCTCCTCGGTCACGCGGTCATCCGAAAAATCGAAGTACGTGAGGTGGGTCGCGGGCAGACCGCCGTCGAGAAGATCGTCGGCGAGCTGGAGAAGAAGGACCGTCTTGCCCACTTGCCGCGGCCCGATGACGATGGCCGCCCGCCGGTCCTCCATTCGCAAAGCATCCAGCAACTTCGGCTGGAGATCCCGACGGACCGGGTAGCTACGGGCGCCACGCGCCAGTGGCTCCCGCCACCAAGGATTCTGATCTTGGAGAATCGCAGAAATATCCATTCCAATGCGCCTCTTCTCCGGAAAATACTACATTGGAATGTAGTTTCCTGCCAAACCCTTCTTCCAGATCGTCTTCAGGTGGACATCTCGCGTTTGCCTCAGTGCACCGCCAGCCCCACCAGGATCCCCACCGCCAGCAACAGACCGACGGTCAGGGCGGTGAAGCCGAAGACGTAGGCGAAGCGCATCCGTCCCGGGGACGGCGGATCCACCAGATAGCTCTCCAGCTCGCCGGCTGCTACCAACCGCTCGTACTCGTCCGGCCGCTCCTCCTTGAAGCGCTCCAACGGCACCCGCCCGGTGAAGACCACCGGATCCAGCGGGAAGCTCTCCGGACGCAGATGGGAGTGGAAGAAGTGGAAGAGGAAGATGAAGCCGGTGGCGAGCAGCGCCTCGTCGCTGTGGATCACGTGGGCGACGTTGAGCACCCAGCCGGGGAGAAAGAGGGTGAAGAGACCCGGGAGCCACAGCATCAAGCCCGACAGCCCGATGATCGCCACGCCCCAGAAGACGGCGAAGTAGTCAAACTTCTCCCAGTAGGTCCAGCGGCCGAAGCGGGGGCGGGGCCCCAGATAGAGGAACCACTGCAGATGGGCCCACAGATCCCGCGCGTCCCGAAGCTGCGGCACCATCGAGCGCCACCCCCAGAGTAGCCCGCGATCTCCCTTGCGCACGACCCGATGGATCAGAAAGCCGAGGTGGACGAAGGCGTAACCGAAGGTCAGCACAGCGGCGGTCCGGTGGGCGACGCGTGCCAGCCCGACGCCTCCGGGGATCGACATCAACGTGTGGGCCCACTCGGTGGTGTGGAACTTGAGCGGCAGACCGGTCGCGGCGAGCACCAGAAAGGTCACCACCACCGTGGCGTGGACCCAGATGTGGAGCTCCCGGAAACGCCGTATCCAGGGTCCCTCGAGCTTTGGCCGTGGATGTCCCCCGAGCTCCCCGCGGGTCCAGCCCACCAGCGAGCGCTGGAGCCATAGCAGATCGTGGAGCCCGAAGAAGCCGAAGACCCCGAAGAGCAGCGAGGTCATGAGCAGCCACGTCCAGTGGACCGCCGGCCGGCTGCGCCTCGGATCGGACGGCTCGGAATGGGGATCGAAGGTCACGAAGCGGGCACTGGACTCCTCGTGACAGGTGCCGCAGGTCGCCACCAGGTGATCCGGGTGGATGCTCGAGCGTGGGTCGGTCGCGGGAAGGTTCTGATGCGGCGTGTGGCAGTCGGCGCAGTTGGCGGCGACGGCATAGCCAAGATCGGTCACCTGGCCGTGGAAGTTGTCCCGGTAGCTCGTGTAGCGCTCGCCGTGGCAATTGCCGCACTGGTCGGGCACGGTGAGACGCCGGGCCCGGGTTTGGGTCCTCACCACCTCGTGGGACGTGTGGCAGGTGACGCACACGGGAGCCTCTGGATCGCCGTTCTTCCACGCCGCACCGTGAGCGCTGGCGGTAGCCCAGGTCTCCAACAGATAGCTGTGACAGCTCCCGCAGGTATCCGCCACCTGGCTCCACGAGGTCCGCGATGCGGGGTCGGAGGCCGGCAGGATGTCGTGGGCGCCGTGGCAGGAGCTGCAGGACGGTGCGATCTCCGCCAGACCATAGCGGATCAACGCCACACCGTGGACGCTGGCGGCGTACGCTTCCGCCACCGCGTCTCCATGACAGGTCGCGCAGGCCTGGGGCTGACCGAGCGGCGACATCGCCGAGCGGCGATCGTCCAGAGACAGGATCTCGTGGGGGGCTCCGTGGCAGTCGGTACAGCCCGCCAGGTCGGCGTGGACACTCGTCCCCAGGGCCTCTCCGGCATCGTGGCACTGGGAGCAGATCAGGTCTCCCGCCAGCCGGTCGTCCGGATGAGGGAATTCTTCGGCGCTCAGGTCGCTGTGGCAATCGGAGCAGCCGAAGATCTCATGCACCGAGCCCTCGGCCACGACCACATCGTCGTGGCAATCCGTGCACTCCTGGGCGAGGACGGCGGGCGCCGCAGTCAACGCCAGGAGCGCCAGCGAGATCACGCTGAGTGAGGTCGAGGATCGGTGGGCGCACATGGCTCCTCCTCACGTCCGGAAGGCTGGCCGACCGGTACGTCCTGCCCCCCTCGGGTTGTCGTCCGTGGGGTCCCCCGAGCTGGTGCCGCTGCAGAGTGGCTCCCCTGAGACGGCGAGCTCCGGTCCCACACCTCGGCTCGACACCTCGGCGTGGGACCCGGCTAGCTCGACCGCTGGATCTTCATCCGGCCATCACTCGGCCATCGACTGGAACCAATCCAGGAGCTGCTGCAGCTCCTCGTCGCTGCCGGTGAAAGACTTGCCGTGCTTCTTGCCGTTCATGTCGATTTCTTTGTGCAGGAACTTGGTGATCCACTCGGCGTCGTGCTCGGTGGCCACCTTGGTCAGATCGGGGCCTTTCATCTTTTCGGACTTCATCTTGGCCTCGATCCCGGCCGCCTCGACGCTGTGGCACGTGTTGCACTTCTGGGCCATGAAGACCGCCTGCCCCGGAGCGTCGTCCGCAAAAGCGGGATCGACACCGGGGGTCAGAAACGCCACCGCGAACAGCGCGACGGCCGCCGCGGCCACCACCAGGATCCCGGTTCCCCATCCGTTGCTCTGTGTCATGTCCAACTCCTTGTTGCAATCGCTCCAGCCAAACGGCCGTCGTCTCGCCGAAGCGTTAGATGTCTTCGTTCTGGGTTCTGGGACTCCCCCCACAGGACGGAGTGTATGCGTAGAGGGCGAGGGTACCAAACTCCTTCCGGGTGGCTCCGGAGGGGCAGGCCCCACCCGGAGGGGTGGGCCGGTGGGAGCTTTCCGGTGGGAGCCCGGTGGGAACTTTCCGGGAACCCTCGGAATCCAATCCCTTCAAAGGAGGACGGACAAATGTCGATCTACAGCCTGTTTGAAACCGGAGGATGGGTGATGTGGGCGCTTCTGGCCCTGTCGATCGCGGCCTTGGCCACCGCGGCGGAGCGCTCGGTCGTGCTTGCTCGGGCACAGCGGGGGTCCGGTGGGCTGCTCTTCGAGCTGAAGCGGACCCTGCTCGAGAAACGCTCGCCCGAGAAGGCCCGTAAGCTCTGCCAGCCCAATCGGGGGCCGGTCGCCCGGCTCGCCACCGCCGGTCTCACCCGCCTCAACGGCTCCTCCAGGCAATTGGAAGCCACCCTGGAACGTCAAGCTCAGAAGGAGCTGCGTCGGCTCGGCCGCGGGCTCCGGGTCCTGGCCACCGTCGCCGTGACGGCTCCTTTGCTGGGATTTCTCGGCACCGTCACCGGCATGATCGCCGCCTTCGATGCCCTGGTCAAAGCCGGCTCGGCCAACCCCGCCCTGGTCGCAGAGGGCATTCGGGAGGCCCTCACGACCACGGCGGCGGGACTCGTCGTCGCGGTTCCGGCGCAGCTTCTCTACAGCTTCCTGACCAGCCGATTGGACAAAATCACCGGCCACCTGGAGGAGACCTCCAATCTCCTGCTCGAGGTGCGGGAAGACCTGGCTTGACGGCGGGGAAGCTCTTCAGGAGCATCCGGCGGCCGGGCATGCGGGCCAACGATCACTCCAAGACACCGGCAGCTTCTTCGCCGGGGGACCCGAGGGGGTCCGGGTACCCTCTTCCCGCTCCGCGGCCTCGCGGAGGAGCTCGAGGGCCCGCTTCGCAAATTCAAAATCGGACTTTGAATTTGTCCAAGGTGATATTCTCCGAGCATGATCGAGCGGCTGCTCCAGCCCCGTCTTCGAGAGCTCGCGACCCGCTATCCGGTTCTGACCCTCACCGGGCCGCGCCAATCGGGAAAGACGACCCTCAGCCGCATGGCCTTCCCCGGCCATCCCCATGTCTCGCTGGAGAACCCCGCAGAGAGGGAGCTCGCCGAAGAGGACCCGGTCGCCTTTCTGGCTCGGTATCCGGATGGAGCGATCATCGACGAGGTGCAGAGGGTGCCCCAGATCTTTTCCTATCTCCAGGGGTTGGTGGACGACGATCCCCGTCCTGGACGCTTTCTGCTCACCGGCTCGCAGAACCTGGCCCTGGTGGACGCCGTGACCCAGTCTTTGGCCGGCAGGACGACCCTCACCGAGCTGTTGCCGCTGTCTCTCGAAGAGATCCGGCGCTTCCCCGATCCCCCGACCGACCTGGGCACCCTGTTGTGGCAGGGCGGGTATCCGAGAATCTACGAGCTCGGGCTTCCGGCCCACGAGTGGCTCGCCGATTACACCGCCACCTATGTCGAGAGGGACGTTCGACAGCTCGTCAACGTGGGCGACCTTTTGCTCTTCCAGACCTTCTTGCGGCTTTGTGCGGGCCGTACCGGACAGCTCCTCAACCTGTCGTCCCTGGCCAACGATTGCGGGATCAGCCAGCCGACGGCCCGTGCCTGGCTGTCCGTGCTGGAGGCGAGCTACGTCGTATTTCGGCTGCCACCGTTCTTCGCCAATCTCGGGAAGCGACTGGTCAAGACGCCCAAGCTCTACTTCTACGACGTCGGGCTGGCGGCGAGCCTTCTGCACATCGAGACCCCCGATCAGGTCATGACCCACCCCTTGCGAGGGGCCCTTTTCGAGACCTGGGCCATCGCCGAGATCGCGAAGGCCCACCTCCATCGGGGACGGCGGCCCCGGCTCTTCTTCTACCGCGACCGGGGCGGTCTGGAGATCGACCTGATCCTGGAGAAGGGCTCGGAGGTCGTGGGGGTGGAGATCAAATCGGGGCAGACCCCTTCCGGGAGATACTTCTCCGCCTTCGAGCGTCTCCAGCAGGCGCTGAGAGGTGCGGAGACCTATCGCCTGACGGACCGGATCGTCGTGTACGGCGGCGACGAGTCCCAGCGGCGCAGCGCCGGCGAGCTCGTCTCCTGGAACGACATCGACTCTCACGACTGGTCGGGCTCCGGGGAGCCCTCCCCGGATGGAAGCGGCTGAGCCTACGGTCCCGCAAAGCGGCCGTAATGGACCGTCGCGTCGTGGCGGAAGATCGCCTCACCGATCGTCGTTCCCCCGACCCGTCTCGGCCGCTGGCCGATCTGTTGCTTGTCGATGTCGGTGATGATCGCCACCTCGCAGCCCCGTTTGGCCGCATCCTTCTGCACCATCTTCGCCACCCGCGAATCCTCGGTCAGGTAGCGGTCCTCAAAGACAACCTCGATCGCCCGGCCCGCTTCTTCCTCGGCGACCCGGAGCGCCTCCTCGGTGGACTCCAGTCCCAGGGCTTCGACCACCACGACGCTCTTGCGATCCTTCCCCTTGATCTCGGGGCCGCAAGCTTCCAACTCCTCGGCGATCGTCGCCAGGGGGAATAGCCCGGCGCCCACCCAAGCCGCGAGGATCGTCCAGCGGAGGATCGGTCTCGAAATACCCGAGGTCCGATTGCTCTGTCTCATAGCCCCGTCTCCGTGCGTTTGTTCGCTGTCTCTGTAGCTTGTCGACTACCGTAGCTTGTTGACTAGAATTCTTGCAATCTCTCCGTCATTCTCTCATACGGACAGCAGACGGTACGTGTTGGCTCACTTTCTGGTCATTTCCCGCACCCCCTGCTCGACCCGGTGCACGAGCTCGGGCAACTTCTCCGCCGCCACCGAGCAGTGGGCAATGCGCAGATAGCGGGGTCCGATGGAGACCAGCCCGGTGTCCTGGTGCTCGAGCAGATGGAGCCGCACCTGGTCGGCGGAGAGCTCGAGCTCCTCCGGCAGCTCCGCCAGGGCGAAGCAGCCCGAGTTGAAGGGCAGGGGACGGAGAAGGTTTCGGTCCACCCCATCCAGCGCCTGTCGCAACACCGCCACCCGTCGACCGAGCCGCCGGCGCAGGGCCTCCACCTCGTCGTCGAGGGTCTCGGAGAGCAACGCCTCCAGGAGCAACACCTGGCTCGCCGCCACCGGCGAGCCCAGCGTCGCCCGGGTCAGACACTTGACCTTGCTCTCCAGCGCATCGGCCGCTCCGGACTCGGGATCGACCCCGAAGGTGAGAAAGCCCACCCGTCCGCCGAAAAACGACACCTCTTTGGTGGAGCCGTCCACCTTAACCGGCACCAGGCTCGGATGGGCACCGATCAGCTCCCAGAACATCGAGTGACGCGGGATCTCGTCGTCGTAGACGAGGCCGGCGTAGGCGTCGTCGCACACGACCACCAGCGGCCGCGTCTCGGCGACGGCGATCAACGACTCGCGGAGCGTCTCGCGCTCCCGGACCGTCGGCGAGTAGCCCCCGGGGTTGGAGGGGATGTTGAGGATCGCCACCGCCGGCTCCCCCGCGGGCACCCCCGCCAGCGCCTGGGCGATCGCGGCGCCGTCGAAGCGCCCGTCGAGCAGCGCCGGCGCCGACACCACCCGGGCGCCGGTGCGGGTGGTGAAAGTCTGCCGGTAGTTGCCCCAGAACGGTGCCGGAACGGCCACCGAGCACCCCTCGCCACCAAACAGGTCGGCCACCAGCGACAGACCGTGGGTCAGCCCCACGGAGACCAGCGGCAGGCTCGACGGGACGCCGCGCAGCTCCTGTGGCAGGCTCCGGCGCTGGTGCTCGCGCCAGGCCCGGCGCAGCTCGGGGATCCCCTCCACCGGCGAGTAGAGCAGCGCGCGATCGAGGCGCTCGTCCGGCAGGCCGGCGAGACCGCGGGCCAGCGACGGCAGCCGGAGGGCACCGCCGCGGCCGTCGGTGATCTGGCCGATGGTGGCGTTGAGCTCCTTGCCCCGCGCCTGGGCGGCCTGGAAGGGGATGTCCGGCGGAAAGATCACCCGCCGGCCGAGCGGGGAGAGGGCGGCGAAGAGCGCCGGGACCTCGTGCTCGAGGGTTTGGTTGAGCCGTTCGAGAGTCGGGGAAGGGCTCGATAGGGAGGGGTTCGACATGGGACGAAGAATACCGTGGCTCCCCGAGAGCCGGAAGCGGCGTACATCCCTTAGTATTGAGGTCACCCAGAAGCCGATCCGAGTGCCTGAACCAGGCTCCACGGCCGATCTCCATGTCCACGCAGCACCCCCAGCCTTCTGGTATGCCCCCCTCGAAGGGCCGCCGCCGGCTCTTCCATCTCGTGGCGCTGGTGCTCTCCCTCCTGCTGTTCGTGGGAGCCTTCGAGCTGCTTCTGCGGCTGGGCGCCCGGCAGCTCGGCCCCCGGCTCGGCCAGGTGGGCAACTACACCTACACCCGGTACGGCCGTTTCCCCGGCGACATCTACTACCGGGTCGAAGAGCTGGACATGCTGTTCATGAAGCCGGACTTCGAGACGGTCAACTACTGGAACGGCTATTTCTGGCGCCACCGCACCGACGCCCGCGGCTTCCGCAACCCACCCGACGCCCAGGACACCTCGCTGCTGGTGGTCGGCGACTCCTTCGTCTACGGCCACGGGGTCGCGGAAGAGGACACCCTCACCGCCTTTCTCCGTTCCGAGCACCACCGCCCGGCGTACAACCTGGGACGCCAGGGGTACTGCCTCTACCAGGAGTACGTCCTGCTGCGGCTCTACACCGAGGTCTTCCGGCCGCGGGAGGTGGTGCTGGTCGTCTTCGTCAACGACTTCTACGACCTCACCGTGTACCGCACGCCAGAGCAGCTCCGCACGCGTCCGGAGATCGACGTCTATCCCTACGGCGACGCCCTCCGGGAGCGGGTGCGGGAGGAAGGCCGTAATCCCCGGCTCCCGCTCGCGGCGCAGCTCATGCGACTGAGGACGGCCCGCCTGCTGCGCGGGGCAGCGAAAGAAGCGGGCTGGATCTCGCTGCTGCTCCCCCCCGCTCCGATCGCCGAAGCGGCGGCGGCCGACACCCCACCGACGCGAGACTCCTCGTGCCGCGCCGATCGTGTGCCGCGCCGGGCTGCGCCCTGGATGCGCGTTGTCCTCGACTGGGAGGAGCTGCTCCCGCTGCTCGACTACACCCGCGTCGTGCTCCGGGATCTCCACCGGCGACTCTCCGAGCGGGACATCCGCTTTACCGTGCTGTATATCGAGAGCGACGAGCACACCGGCCCGCTGGCCCGCCGGACCCGGCGGCGCGCCGGCCGGCAGCTCGCCCAGATCTGCACCGAGGAGGGGATCCGCTACCTGTCGCTGCTGCCCGCGCTCCGCGGGTGCCCGGAGTGCTTTCTTCCCAGCGACGGCCATTTCACCCGCGAGGGCCACCGGCGGGTCGCGGCGTTTCTCGACCGGACCGTGCTCGCTCCGCGCTGAGCGCACGCCCCCCCGGCTCACGTGCTCACGGCGTCAGCCGCAGCCGGGACACCGTCGCCGCCTCGACCGCCTCCTCACTCCACGGCACCGGTCGTAGCTTCCCTTCGAGGTAGAGGGGCATCTGGTCGTCGTAGTGGCGATCCCCCGGATGGCCGGACTGACCCCCGGGGAGCACCGCCAGCCCGCCGTCCGGATCCGCCAGATCGACCACCCAGCGCAGAGACGGCGCGTAGGTGACGGTCTTGGTGATGCCGCCGGCCGCTTCCGGATCCGCGGGCCAGCGGCTGCCGTGGGCATCGGGCGTGGTCGCCGAGCCGTCCACGGGAAAGGGACCGCGGCCGAACCACCCGCTCAATCCCGGAATCTCGTACAGGGGGTGATCGAGAAAGAGGTGGTGAATCTCGCGCCAGCTCCAGCGCGCCGGGTTGTCCCCTCCCCAGCGGACCGCGGCCCGCCACGCCGCCGCCACGGCCCGTTCCAGCGTCTCTCCGCGGCTCTCGACCCTGTCCGTGCGGACGTCGTCGAACCAGGGGAGCGTCATCCCGCCCTTGAGCACCCGCAGGATGCGGGATCGGCGTCCCAGCGGCGGCAGCCCGTGGGCCTCCGCCTCGTCACCGAACACCGCCTCGCCGAGCTCGCGCTCGACCAGCTCGAAGAGAAAGCCCTCGGCCCCCCGCATGGCGCCGTCCCAGCCCTCCAGCAGCTCGAGAGCCCGTCCCGCATCGCCCTCGTCGCCCCCTCGTGCCCTCCATCTCCGGCCCTCCCGCACCAGGATCTCGACCACCCGCAGGGCGTAGAGCGAGGTGACGTCGGTCTGGATCGCCCCCATCTCCTCCGCCCGCCATCCGTCCCGGGCGGCCAGCAGCTCCTCGATGCGCAGCCCCCGGTGGGGCAGATCGGCGTCGAGCACCCAGGGCTCGGCGTAACCCGCCGGCCGGTGGTCGCTGTTGGCGGTGACCAGCACGCCGGCGGGCGGATTCCACACCGTGGGATTGAGCCGCGGCACCCGCAGGCCGTCCCAGCCGTAGGCCGGGTTCCAGCCCGGAGACGGCAATCGGCCGTCCCCGGTCCGGCGGGAGGGTGCCTGCCCCATCACCGTGTAGAGCAGCCCTCCGTGGCGGTCCGCCGCCACCAGGTTCTGCGCCGGACCGACAAAGCCCGAGACCGCCTCGGGGATCTCCTCGACGCGCCGGGTGCGCCCCAGCTCGAGAAACGCGGCCACCGGGTCCGCCGAGTAATACAGGGTCCAGGCGAGGCTGCGCGGGGGGAGCCCGAGCTCCGGATCCTCCGGCAGCAGCGGCCCACGCTCGGTGGCGTAGAGGTGGATCTCCCGCGCCTCGCCGTCCCGCACCCGGATCTTCTCGGTCTGCATCTCCAGCGGCTGCCAGGTGTCCCCCCGCAGCACCTCGGATCCGTCGTCGCTGAGCCGCTCGACGAACAGGTCGTGATCGTCGAGCATGGTGTAGGTGAAGCCCCAGGCCACGTCCCGGTTGCGGCCGATGATGACCCCGGGCAGCCCCGGCAACGTCCACCCCGCCGCTTCGTAGCCCCGCTCACCTCCGTCCTCGCCGGCTTCCGGGTCCGCCGGGACCCGCAGCCACACCTGGTACCAGGTGGACGGGATGCGCAACGGCAGGTGGGGGTCGTTGGCGAAGAGCGGCAGCCCGCTGGCGGTGTGGGCTCCGGAGACGGCCCAGTTGTTGCTCCCCCCGGGGTCGCCGGTGTCCAGGGTGGCGCCCAGGCGACGTTCGTCGCCTCCCGTGGACGCCGACGCCCCTGGCAGCCCGGAGGCCTTCGCCGCCAGCTCCCTCGCCAGCTCCGCGATCTCGGGGGCGATGTGGAGATCGCGAAAGCCGGTGAGGTCGCGCACCCCTTCGGGACCGAAGGCGGCGAGCCAGCGGAAGCGCACCTCCTCCGGACGGTCGAGCCAGAACGAGAGGTCGTGGGCCAGGAGCATGGCGAAGCCCAGGCTGTCCGACGGCCGCCAGGGCTCGGGCTCGACCCCCAGCAGCCGCAGCTCGGGCGGCAGGTCGTCGCCCCGCGCCTCCAGCCAGGCGTCGACCCCCTCGGCGTAGGCGGTCAGCCAGGCGCGGCTCTCGGCTCCCAGCGCCCGCATCTCGATGCGCCGCGCCAGCTCGTCGAGACGCAGAGTCCGGAAGTGGCGGTCGAGCTCGAGGGTGCGCTCGCCAAAGACCTCCGACAAGTGCCCCGCCGCCGCCCGCCGGCCCAGCTCCATCTGGGCCATGCGATCGTTGGCGTGGAGCCAACCCACCGCGCGCGCCAGGTCGATGTCGTGCTCGGCGGTCACGTGGGGCACGCCCCAGCGGTCCCAGCGCACCGTCACCGGCGCCTGGAGACCCGGGACCCGTACCTCACCTGTGCGCACGGGCCGCCCACAGGAGCGCAGCCAGAGGAAACCTCCGGCCACCACCAGCCCCACGAGAACGACAAGGACGCCGAGCGTCCACAGAGCCTTGCGCACTGCGCGCAGTGTATCGGCAAGACGGTGTCTCCGGTAAGGTACAGGGCTCGGAAAGGACGCTATGCGATTGATCTCTCTCGTGCACCGCCTGTCGCAGCCCGGCGCTGCGCCGCCCCTCGTCGTCCCCATCGCCATCGCCCTCGTCGCCCTTGCGCTGTGGGCGGCTCCCGCCACCGGCCAGGCCCCTTCTGGAGACTCCATGCAGCCCCTCGTCCACACTCTGCGCTTCGACGACGCCCGCCACCACTACGTCGACGTGGAGGTCCGGGTGCCCACCGGAAGCCGGCCCCCGACGGAGCGGGCTCACGTGGATCTGGCCATGGCCGTGTGGACCCCCGGCTCCTACCTGGTGCGGGAGTACGCCCGCCACCTCGAAGGGCTCACCGCCGAGACCCCGGCCGGCGATCCCCTGCCGGTCTCCAAGGTGCGCAAGAATCGCTGGCGGGTGGAGACCGGCGCAACCGGCGAGAAGACCGGAGCACCCACCGAGGTGGTGGTCCGCTACCGCCTCTACTGCCGCGAGATGACCGTCCGCACCAATTTCGTGGACGGATCCTTCGCACTTCTCAACGGCGCCGCGACCTTTCTCGCCCTCGTCGCACCGGACGGCCCCACGGGGGGGCCCGACGCCGGCCGCATCGAGATCCACCGCCCCCACGTGGTGCGGGTGGTTCCCGACTCGGGCTGGCGGCACGTGATCTCGGCGCTTCCCGAAGCCCCGGGAGAAGGTCCCAACGCCTTCTACGCCAGCGACTTCGACACCCTGGTCGACTCCCCTCTCTACGCCGGCAACGCGGTGGTGCATCGCTTCGAGGTGGACGGTGCGCCCCATCTACTGGTCAACGAGGGCGAGCAGGTCGGCGACGTCTGGGACGGTCCACGCTCGGCCGCCGATGCCGCGACCATCGTGCAGACGCAGCTCGACTTCTGGGGCGTGCGGCCCTACGACCGCTACGTCTTCTTCAACCTGATCACCGAGGCGCGCGGCGGTCTCGAGCACAAGGGCTCGACGGTGCTCATGACCTCGCGTTGGAGGGCCCGCCAGGAGAAGGAATACCGGGGCTGGCTGGCGCTGGTGAGCCACGAATTCTTCCACACCTGGAACGTCAAGCGCCTGCGTCCGGTGGAGCTCGGACCGTTCGACTACGAGCGCGAGGTGCACACCGAGAGCCTGTGGATCGCCGAGGGGGTCACCTCGTACTACGACGACCTCCTGCTACGGCGCGCGGGGCTGCTCACCCGCGAGCAATACCTGGAGAAGCTGTCGGAGGCCATCGAGCGGCTCCAGACCACCCCCGGCCGGCGGGTGATGGACCTCACCGACGCCTCCTTCGACGCCTGGATCAAGCAGTACCGGCCGGACGAGAATTCGGTCAACACGGCGGTGAGCTACTACAACAAGGGTCAGATCGTCGCCTGGCTGCTGGACGCCGAGATCCGCCGGCGCACCGGCGGCGAGCGGAGCCTCGACGACGTGCTGCGCGCCGCCTGGCAGCAGTTCTCCGGCAAGCGGGGCTTTCGTCACGACGAGCTGCTCGCCCTCGCCACCGAGCTCGCCGGCAGCGATCTCGGCGATCTCGGACCATTCTTCAAGACGACGCTGGAGACCGGTGAGGAGCTGAGCTACGAGGCGGCGCTGGATTGGTACGGCCTGCGCTTCGGCGGACCGGAGCCCGAGGAGGGCGAAGAAGGCGACGGCAAGGGGGACGACGAGGAGGAGCCCGCCGGCTGGTTGGGTGCCGAGACCGAGCTGCACGACGGACGGCTGACGGTGCGCGAGGTGCGGCGGGACACCCCGGCCTGGGAGGCGGGGCTCCAGGTCGAGGACGAGCTGATCGCCTTCGACGGCTTCCGGATTCCCCCGCAGGGACTGGAGGAGCGGCTCAAGGCCTACGAGCTGGGCGACGAGGTCACCCTCCTGGTCGCCCGCCGCGAGCGGCTGGTCGAGCTCCCGTTGACCTTCGGCGAAACCCCCGACGAGGACCGCTGGAAGCTGGCAGTACGATCCGACGCCACCGACGAGCAGACCGAGCGGCTGGGCGCGTGGCTTCACTGAGTGGGTTTTCGTGTGCCCGGCGCCGTCTGAGGAGGAAAAGGGAGCCGCGCGAGTGTCGTCGCCGACGGGTACGCGGGATGGGGTCGCGGGGCCAGTGTTTCAACCGCCTTCCAGGCCGGCCCAGAGCTCGATTCCAACGTAAGTCGAGCCTTCTGGGTCGGCTCAGAAGCCCGTGGGGGAGTGCCCGTCGTCGACCGGGCTGGCTCAGAGGCCGGCGGGGACACCCACGGAGCCCTCGATTCCGGACCATGGATCGCCGCGGACACTCGCGCCGCTTCCTTGGCCGGCGTAGAGACCCTTTTCAACGTGCGCAGAGCGATCCCTGCCGGATGAGAAGCCGATTTTTTTCTCGACAGAAGGTTCCGTTCCAGGTGAGAGACCGGCGGCAACGCCCCGATCCCCTTCCACTCCGAAGGACCCACCGGCGGGGACACCGAAATTCCCTCCGGTGCCGGATGACCCACCGGCGCGCTCACTCACTCGCCGTTCTGGGTCTCCGCAGATCCCGAATCCAGAACGGCACGTGGCACAGCGCGAAGATCGTCAGGCCGATCCGCTCGAGGACCCCCAGATACCAGGGCCACGGCCCGAAGTGGTCGAGGGCGGCGAGGACCGACAACGCTAACGGGACCCCGGAATCTCCGCCGGCTCCAGACCGAGCCCGGACAGCGCCAGCTCCGTCGGCCCGCTCGCCGCGTCGTGCCGGATCAGGAGCCGGGCCCGACGGCTTCCCGGACCCCTCGGCGTAAAACGGAGCCCCACGGTGCAATCGCCCCCGGGAGCCAGAAACGACAACCCGTCGCAGGTGCCGGGGACGAGCTCGAAGTCGCTGGCGTCCGCGCCGTCCAGACGGACCCCGTGGAGATCGAGCCGCGCGTCTCCCGAGTTTCGCAGTCGGACGGTCTCGATGGCGCTGCGCCGGCCTACCGTCTGATCGCCGAAGCGGAGCGCGGTGGGGGTCACGGTCAGCTCCGGCTTCGGCCTCGGCAGCCCGATCGCTTCCAGGAGCACCTCCCGTGGACCTTCCGGCGCGTCGTGTCGCAGAGGCAGGCGGGCGATGCGTCGGCCTTCCGCTCGCGGCGAGACCCGGAGCTCCAGACGACAGGACTCCCCGGCCCCGAGCCGCCCGTCGCGCCCGGTCGGACACGTGCCGCCGGTGATCCGGAAGTCCCCCGCACCCTCGCCCGCCGCGGTCAGCCCGCCGAACGAGAGCGGAGCCCGCCCTTCGTTGGCGAGGAGGAGCGAACGCTCGGCGCTCTCGCCGACGACGATCCGCCCGAAGTCGATCCGCTCGGGGCGCACTACCAGACGGGGTGCGACGCCGGTGCCGGTGAGGTCGACAGCCGGTGCCGGCGAGCCCGTTTCCTCGGCTTCGCCGCGCAGCCGGACCCGCAGCCGGGCTCGATGGGCGCCGGGTCCCCGCGGTCGGAACCGCACCTCGAAGCCACAGTCGCTCCCCGGCGCGAGCTCGCCGTCGAGGCAGTCTCCCGGAGCTCCCTCCTGGGCTCCGCCCTCCACGGCAAACGCCGCGGCCTGCGGTCCTTCGAGCTCGACCACCAAGCCCCGAGCAGAGCCGCTGCCACGGTTGATCAAACGCACCGTGCGGTGATTTTGAGCGCGGCGGTCCTCCCCGGACACGGGCACCTCGCCAAAGGTCAGCTCCGCCGGCTCGAGCTCCAGCCGCGCTGTCACACCGGAGCCCCGCAACGGGATCCGGGTTTCCATCGGCTCCCCCCGGGACTCTCCGTCCGCGGGCCGGTAGCGGAGGACCAGGGTGCCGGTGAGCTCCCCTTCCCGGGTCGGCGTCAGGGCCACCCGCAGGGCGCAGCCGTCGCCGGGCTGGAGCACCGCGCCCCGGCAGGTTCCGGCGATCACCTGGAAGTCCGGCTTGTTCCCCTCTGCCTCCTCCGCACTCTCCGGATCTCCCTCGATCGCCACGGCGAGGACCTCTACCGGAGAGTCGGCTGGGTTGGTCACGCCCACCGCCAGGGCCTCGGACGGTGCGTGGACGGACCGCTCGCCGAAGTCGATCCGGTCCGGGGTCGCGGCGAGCCGGGCCACCGGGGCGGTGCCGACGCCGGAGAGCTCGACCCGCGAGCCCTCGAGCCCCCGCCCCTCGACGGTCAGGGTCGCGTGCCGCTCCCCTTCGGCCGTGGGCTCGAAGCGAAGCTCCATCACGCAACGCTCGTCGGGCCGCAGGGTCCTGCCGGAGCAGAAGTCGGAGACGCGGGGGAAGTCTCCGGAGGCAGTTCCCTCCACCGTCAGCCCACCGAGCTGCAGTGGCGCGGTGCCCCGGTTGGTCACCACCAGCCGCTCGGTCGCCGGCACCCCGGTGCCCCGCGGGGCACCGCCTCCCACCGGTCGCGGCGCAAAGACGACCTGGTGGCGGTCCAGCGAGAGCACCGGCGCGACGGAGGTGCCGAGCAGGGGCATCTGCACCGGGCTGTTGCCGAAGTCGCCCACCACCTCCAGCGAGGCGGAGCGGGCGCCGGGAGGACCCGCCGGGTGGAAGCCCACCAGCACCGTGCACTGGCCCTCGGCGTCGAGCTCCCGGCCGGAGCAGCCGTCGGCCACCAGACGGAAGTCCTCGGGCGCCGCGCCGGTCAGCGCGACGCTGGCGACGGTCAGGGGCCGCGTGCCGCCGTTGGAAACGACGATCTCCCGCGGTGTCGCTTCCGCATCCTCGCGGACGCTCTGCCGGCCGAAGTCGAGCAGGGACTCCGACAACCGGGCGACCGCCGGAGCTCCCCGCGGCCACAGCAGCCCGACGGCCACCCCGGCGGCGACCAGGCCCAGAGCCGCCAGCGGAAGGAGCCAGCGGCGGAGTGATGGGCGGGAGACCGAGGACTCGGGCTCCGGATCGGCCTGGGCGGACTCCGGCTCCTGGGCCTCGAATCGAGGTATCTCACCCCGGGGACCCAGAGGCAGGTCCACCAGGGCGTCGTCTTTCGACTCGGCGTCTTCGGGCTCCCGGGAAAATCCCGTCGGGAGATCTTCGTCTGTGTTTCGTGTCACGGATCCGTGGCGGCCCGGCCGTGGCACCGGGCCCTCACCCTTCGTACGGATCCACCGACCGAAGTGTTGCTGGGCTGGTCGCCCTCCTCCAGCTTCACCACGGTGAAGAATTCGCGACGACGCATCCTGTCCGTCAAGTGGGGGTCGCCCTCGAAGACGATCTGCCGTGACGAGAGCGAAGACGAGAGCGACGACCAGGGCCGCAAGCCAGGTCGTGCGCTGGCCAGGGGAGATACAATCCCATCTGCACCCCGGGTCCCCGCCGGGTCTTCGGGCCTTGAGTCACCGAGCACCCATCTCCATCCTCCGGGAGGATTCGCCATTCCTTCGCGCCAGAGCCGCCGTGTCCTGCGCCGTGTCCTGTGGACCCTGCTGACGCTCGCGGTCGTGGGAGCCTGCGCCTGGGGGGCGGTGCGGGTGCTTCACCGACCACCGCTGGTGGAGGTGGCTCAGACCCGGCGCGAGGACGTCACCCGCCTGCTCGCGGTCACCGGACGGGTGCGGCCGCGGCAGGTCAACCAGGTGCGGCCGCTGGCGGCGGGACGGCTCACCGCCCTGCCCAAGGAGGAGGGCGATGCTGTCCGCCCGGGAGAGCTGCTGGCCAGGGTGGACGACCGGGAAGCTCGCGCCGCGCTCGCCCAGACCCGGGCGGCGGTCCAGGTGCAGCGGCAGGAGCTGGAGCAGGCTCGTCGAGACCTCGCCCGTTCGGAGAGCCTGTTCACCGAGGGGCTGATCCCCGAGGATCGCCTGGAGCAGGCCCGGCTGGCGGTGGACCGCGGCCGCGAGGAGCTGGCGCGGCTCCAGGAAGCGGTGCGGCAGGCGGAGGTCCGGCTCGACGACTACGCGCTCACTTCGCCCCTCGCCGGCCGGGTCCTGCGCCGGCCCGTGGATCCCGGCCAGATCGTCGACACTGCCACGGTTCTGTACGAGATCGCCACCGGCGAGGACCCCTGGGTCGAAGCCGAGGTGGACGAGATCTATCTGCCGGAGCTGCGCGAGGGCATGGCGGCGCGCATCGCGTCGCCGGGACGGCGCGACCGGGTGTGGCCCGCCACCGTCGTGCTGCTCGGCGACCGCGTGGACCCGGCCACCGGCTCGGTGACGGTGCGGCTGGCCTTCGACGGCGAGGTCCCGGACCTGCCCGCCGGGCTGTCGCTGGACGTCAACCTCACCGTCGCTCGCCACCCGGACGCGGTGACCGTGTCGCGCGCCGCGGTGGCGGACCTGGACGGCGACGCCTGGGTGCTCACCGTCGAGCCCGCGACGGAGACGGAGTCCAGGGAGGTTTCCAGGGGGGGGTCCGTGACCCGCCGCCGCCCGGTCCGGGTGATCGACTGGCCCGCGGAACGGGTGGTGGTGCTCGAGGGCCTCGAGGCGGACGAAACCGTGGTGCTCACCCCCCAGGACGTGCCCGCCGATCTCGCGGTGCGTACCCGCGACCCCGGCACCGACGCTCCGACCCGACGGTCCGTAGGAGGCCCGCTCTGACCGTGGCGTATCCAACCATGCCCTACGAGCTGCGGGTCTCCCTGCGCTATCTCACCAGCAGCCGGCTCCAGACCTGCCTCATCCTGGCCGGCGTGGCGGTGGGGATCCTCGCCTTCACTTTCATGGCCGCCCTGATCAACGGACTGGAGGTCTCGCTCACCGAGGACGTCATCGGCAACATCGCCCACGTCACTCTCGAGCCCCCGGACCGCGTGCCCCACGTGCTGCCCGATCCCGGAGATCCCTTCCGCCCTCTGGCTGCCGTCCAGCGAGGCAGCGAGCCGCGACCGGAGATCCCCGACTGGCGCCGTCTCGAACGGCAGATCGAGGCCACGCCCGGAGTACGCACCGTGGCACCGCAGGTGACCGGCAACGGCTTCCTCCACCGCGGCGAGCGCCTCCTCCCCGTCGCCTTCACCGGCGCGCCGCGGGGCAAGCTCTCCGCCATCGTCGATCTCGAAGGCCATCTGGTGCGCGGGGCCCTCCCCGGATCCCCCGAGGATCTGCTGATCGGCGTCGGGGTCGCCGAGGAGCTCGGCGTCACCACCGGGCAGCGGTTGCTGCTGGAAAGCGAGCGGGGACGGCGGCGGTCGCTCACCGTACGCGGCATCTTCGACGTTGGGGGCATGATCAACGACCAGGCGGTGTTCGTCGACCTCGCCACCGCCCAGAGCCTGATGGAGTTGGAGGGCTCGGTGTCGAAGATCGGGCTCAAGGTGGACGACATCTACGACGCACCCCGTCTGGCCCGCCGACTGGCGGGGGCCACGGGTCTCGACGCCGAAAGCTGGATCGAGCAGAACGAGCGGCTCCAGGAAGCGCTCACCGCCCAGGGCAACACCGGAGCGCTGATCAAGCTGTTCAGTCTCTTGACCATCGTCATCGGCATCGCTTCGGTGTTGTTGCTGTCGGCGGTGCGCCGGCAAGCGGAGATCGGCATCCTGCGCAGCTTCGGGGTCTCCCGGCGCTCGGTCTCGGTCGTCTTCGTGCTCCAAGGGCTGTTGCTGGGGACGGTGGGCTCGGTGCTGGGCGCCGGCGCCGGCTGGCTCTTCTGCCGGCTGTTGCTGGAGCTCACCCGCGGCCCCGGCGGCGATCCGGCGCTCCCCGTCGATCCCTCCCGCGGCGAGTACGGGATGGCGATCCTGCTCGCCACCCTCGCCGGCGCCCTGGCCGCCATCCTCCCCGCCCGCCGTGCGGCGACGGTGGATCCCGTGGAGGTGATCCAGCATTGAGCGGAGCGGCCCCCGATCCGGCTCCTCGCCGGCACGACGACGGCCCGGCCGTCCCAGCCGTGCTGGTCGCCCGCGGGATCGTCAAGACCTTTCACGACGGCGAGGTGGACACCGAGGTGCTGCGGGGTGTGGATCTGGAGGTTCGCTCCGGTGAGCTGGTGGCGCTGATGGGGCCCAGCGGCAGCGGCAAGAGCACGCTGTTGAGCATCCTGGGAACGCTGCTACGGCCCACCGCCGGGTCGGTGGAAATCACCGGCCGGGAGGTGACCGACCTCGACGAGCGAGACCTGACCCGCTTTCGCAACCGGCATCTCGGCTTCGTCTTCCAGCTCCACCATCTGCTACCGGACTTCACGGCCCTGGAAAACGTCCTCTTTCCCGCCTGGGCCTCGCGCGCGTGGGACGCCGAGGACGCCCGCGAGCGCGCCCGCGAGCTGCTCGATCGGGTCGGTCTCTCCCCCCGGCGCGACTACAAGGCCCGCCAGCTCTCCGGCGGTCAGAAGCAGCGGGTCGCCGTCGCGCGGGCGCTGATGATGGATCCGGACGTGGTGCTGGCCGACGAGCCGACGGGAAACCTGGACAGCGAGACCTCCGAGGAGGTGCTGGATCTGCTGCGGGAGATGAGCGAGGAGCAGCACACGGCCCTGCTCATCAGCACCCACGACGAGGGCGTGGCTCGCCGCTGCGATCGGCTGTTGCAGATGGCGGACGGGCGTCTGAGCTAGGGCTCTCCGCCCCGTGCAGCGCGGCCATCCGCTCCGCCTGGCGGTCGATTCCCAGGGTCATCACCCAGAGGTAGGCCCACAGACCGACGACGAAGGCGCCGGCACCGATCCACGTCCAGCCGCCCCCGCCACCGAGGATCATGGCGACGCAAGAGGCGATCAGGACGAAACCGAGCGCGGCCAGCAGCCAGGGGTTGGCGGAGCTCGCGAGCTCGACCTCGCCCCATTCGTCTTTCGGCAGAAAGATGCCCCGCTTCTCGAGCTCCTCGAAGGACATCCTCAGCCTCCCTTCCCGTCGTCGAGGGTCGTCTCGACCTCGTCGTGGTCCGGCGCCCCCTGCTGCTCCAGCTCCTGGAAGAACTGGAAGAAGGTCTGCGCGGCGAACTTCATCCGCGGCTCCCGCGGTTGCACCAGGAGCACCGGGCAGCGAGACCGCGTCGTGATCTCGCGGGCGTCCTCGCTGATCACCCTACGACCGAAGAAACCGCTTCGTCCGGTGCCCAGCACGAGTCGGTCGTACTTCGCGGAGAGCGCCACCAGGTCCTCGACCACGCCTCGTTTCAAGGTACGCACCTCGAGGGTCAGCGGCGCGTCGCTATCGAAGAGAGAGTCCGGCTCGTCGCTGTCGGTCTCGCGGATCTGCCGATCGATCCCCTCGCGGAGCTGACGTCGAGCTTCTTCGTCGAGCTCGCCCTCCGACAGGTGGAGCACGGTGATGCGGCCTCGGCGGAAGTCCCCGCCCACCAGGCTCGCCGCCACCCCGATGGCCAGCGGCGCCTGCTCCGCCGAGGCGATGGGCACCAGGATTCGCAGAGGCGCTTCCTCCTCCGGCGGCCGGTCGGCCAGCCTACCGGTCTCGTAGACGATCACGTGACTGTGGACCGCCTTGATCACCCGGTCGATGTTTCTGCCGATGAGCGCTTTGCGGGTGCGGCTGGGGCCCTGCCAACCCATCAGCAGATAGCTCGCCTTCTGCTCCTCGGCGGTCCGGACGATGGCCTCGGCGGGACGGTGGGCCAGCCGCACCAGGGAGCGGACCACCACCCCGTGCGCACGAACCCGTTCCCTCATCTGCCGGAGCAGCTCCCGACCCTCGTCGACAAAGCCGGCTCCCGCGCTCAGGGGAACCTGGCGGGGAACCGAGACCACGTGCAGAAGGACCAGCTCGCTGTCGTGGACCGCGGCGATGCGGGTTCCCAGATGGACCAGGTGGACGGCGGCGCCGGGCTCCGCCACCGCCACCAGCACGGTGCCCCGCTTGGATTCCACCGGCGCCTCCTCCAGCACCACCGGCGCCCGTTCCTCCGGTCGCTCCCGTTTGGACGCGTAGAGACGGTAGAAGACGAAGCCCACCGCCAGCCAGCCCGCCACGTAGAGCCAGGCGACGGAATAGTGGTCGAACATGAACAACGCGAGCGACAGCTTGGCGCAGATGGCGAGGATCGGTACCAGCGGGAAGAAGGGCATGATGAAGCCGTACGCCAGCTTGTCGCCATACTTCTTGCGCAGGGTGATGACCGCCACGTTCACCTGCAGAAAGAGCAACAGAAACATGATGTCCGCCGCTGCCGCCACCGTGGTGATGGGGACGAAGCTCACCATCAGCAGGATCAGCACCGCGGTCCACAGCACCGCCAGGTGAGGGGTGCGGTTGTCCGGGTGGATCTTGCCGAAGCTGTCCGGCAGCTTGCGGTCCCGCCCCATGGCGAAGGAGACGCGGGTCGAGGAGAAGACGGTGGCATTGAGGGCCGACATGGTGGAAAGGACCCCGCCCAGCAGGATCAGGAGCGCTCCGTAGGGGATGAGCTGAGCCGCCGTCTGGGCCAGCCCGAGCTCCCCTACGTGACGCAGGATCTGCCAGTTGGGCGAGCTTTCCGTCAGGTGCTCCGGCACCTCGCTGCCGATGCGGTGCAGGGCGTCCAGCAGCAGACCGCTGTTGGAAGCCCCGACGAGCACGAAGGCCACCAGCATGTAGATGGGGATGACGATGGCCAGGGACCAGAAGATCGCCCGGGGGATCGTGCGCCGGGGATCCTTGGCCTCTTCCCCGGCCTGGACGATGATCTCGTAGCCCTCGAAGGCGATGAAGGTCAGACCCATGGCGGAGAGGATGCCCAGCCAGCCGGTCTCTTCCGGGATGAACGGCTCGAGCTGTCTCAGGCCCATGCCGCCTTCCGCCGTTCCGGCCTGGAAGACCAGGTCGGGGAAGAACATGAGCTTCAACCCGAAGGCGCAGAACACGCCGATGACCGCGAGCTTGGCCACGGTGATGACGTTTCCCACCCGACCGGTCTCGCTGGCCCCCCGAAAGTTGATGTAGGCGAAGGCCACGGCCACCAGCACGCCCAACATCTTCTTCGCCATCCCCAGATCGACACCCACCGCCTCCCACGGCACCCCCAGAATGCGCGCCAGCTCGAACACGAAAGCACCGAATCCGAGTGCGTAGAGGGCACCGGCGACGGCGTGCGCGAACCAGCTCATCCAGCCGGCGAGGAAGGCGTTCGCGCCGGGCAGGCCCTCCCGGATCCACAGATAGCCGCCGCCGGCCTCCGGGATGGCCGAGCCGAGCTCGGCGTAGACCATGGCGGTGAACAGCGTGACGATGCCGTTGAGGGCGAAGGCCAGGATCAAGGACGGGCCGGAAACTCCGGCCGCCTCGCCGGTGAGCACGAAGATACCGGCGCCGATCATGGCCCCGACCCCCACCATGGTGATGGTGAAAGCGTCCAGGTCGCGGGACAAGCCGGTGGAGCTCCCTCCGGAGGAGGGCTCGTCGGTGGTCTCGGTGACAGGCTCGGTGACAGGCTCGGTGACGGGCTCGCGGTCCGGGCTGGAGCCGCTCTGGGACGTGTCGGCCATTCTGGCTCTCGATCTTACCGGGTGGGGTCGGCCCTCACCGCGCCCGCCGGCTCGGAGGAACCGGTGGCGCTTCGCCCTGGCCGTAGTAGGCGAGGATGCCTTCGACGAGGGCCTCGGCGACCGCCTCGCGGTAGGCCCGGGTCTGGACCAGCCGGCGGTCCTCGGGGTTGGCCAGGTTGCAGATCTCGATCAACGCCTTGGCGGGCACCGCATTGTAGCGCAGCACCGCCGGCACCCACTCGCGGCGGTTGCGGATCACCTTCTCGCGCACCGGCTTGAACGGATGCACCGGCAGGCTCCCCGCACGGAATGCCGTCACGATGCGCTCGGCGAGCTGCCGCGACAGGCCCTCGCTCTTGACCCGCTCCTTCCACGAGTACTCGCCGCGTGGCTTCTCCTGGACCTCGCGGCGCGCCGTGTAGACCGACCCCGACTTGCCAAAGCGGCCACCGGAGAGGTTGGCTGCCGGGATGTACGCCATCATCCCGCGCAGCGAGGGGTGCAACGAATCTCCGTGGATCGACAGGAAGATCACCTTTTCCGGATCGCCGGCCCGTTGCACCGCCTCGCGGTACAGACTGTTGGCCAGGTACCAGCGAAGATGCACCCCGACCGTCGAATCCTCGATGGGATACGCGGGATGGGTGAGCACGGTGTGACCGCGGGAGAAGGGCAGCACGTCCACGTCCGGAATCGAGTACCGGTCGCCGTCGCGGGTGGTGGTGTGGACGTCCGCCGCGGTGCGGGTCTCCAACAGCCGCTTGACCCGCAGGGCCACATCGTAGACATAGAGGCTCTCCCAGATCCCTCCCATGGCGGTGCCCACGGACTTGCCGCCGTGGCCCGGGTCCAGGATGACCGTGATGCCCGCGAGGTCCCGCGAGCGCACCTCGTTGCTGTAGGCGGAGCTGGCCAGGAGGCTCTGCTCGTAGGCGACGCGCCGGGGGTGCTGCGGGGGCAGGAACTCCGGCAACAGGACCTCGAAGGGAATCTTGATGGCGTAGCCCACCGGGATGTCGGTGACGTCCCGGATGCCGCTGCGGGCGGCGATCTCCAGCGCGAGAGCGTTGACGTCCACCGCCGTGACGTTGCCGGTGAACCGGACCACGACGCTCGAGTAGAGGGCCTCGCCGGCCAGGAGCCGGTAGACGGCGTACTCTCCCCGCGCGTCCCTTCCGTAGCCCAGGCCGTAGTCCTCCGCGGAGGGGCCGCTGGGCACCGCGCCCCGGAGCGCCGGACGGAGGAGCTCGGTCGGGATGGTCACCACCTGGCCCGGGGTCAGCTCCTCCTCGTGCAGATGGTTGGCCTCGCGCAGCGCCCGGAAGCTCTCGCCCCGGCCGGTGAACCACTCCGCCAGATGCCACAGGCTACCCCGCCCCATCGGCCCAACGCCCCGGACCGTGTGGTGCCAGCCGTCCCGACCTACCCGATCGTCGGCGAACAGGGCCTGAAGCACCCCGAGCTGCAGCTCCGGCCGCAAGACCTCGAAGGGCACCCGGTAGCGGGCTCCGGCCTCCAGAAACTCCACCCCGCCGTTGCTCAAGGAGATCCGCTTGGCCGCGTTCTCGCCGTCGGTGAGCCGGCGGGAGAAGGCGAGGAGGCCCTCACCCTGGAGCGGTGTGGCCTCCAGCGCCAACCGGTGGCCGTCGCCGAGAACGGCCGTGAGCCCCGGCCGGACCTCCGCCCGGACCTCGGCCCGGGCCGTCGCCAGGGGCAGACAAAGCCCGGCCAGCGCCACAGCCACCATCCGTGCCAGCATCGCCGAGCCGTTCAGCCTCCTCGAGGGTCTCGCCGGGGTCATCGGGAGCCTCCCCACACCTCGGGTGTCTCCAGGGCGGGCCGGCAGGTGAAGCCCACAGCCCGCTCGAAGGCCGCCGCGGCGCGCAGCACCCGCAGCTCGTCGAAACGACGGCCGAGGATCTGCACCGAGAGCGGCAGGCCGTCCCCATCGAGACCGGACGGCACGGCGACCGCCGGCAGACCGGCGAGGCTCGCCAGAACGGTGAAACGATCGGAGCCGTACATGGCGAGGGGGTCGTCGAGGCGCTCTCCCAACCGGAAGGCGCCGCCGGGAGCGGTCGGTGCGATCAGCACGTCGACCGTGCTCAGCGCGGCCGCGAGCTGACGGCGGAGCGCCTCGCGCACGCCCTGGGCCCTCGAGTAGTAAGCATCTCGAAAGCCCTTCGCGAGCGCGAAGGTGCCGAGCAGGATGCGGCGCTGGACCTCCGGCCCGAAGCCGCGGCTGCGGCTCTCGACGTAAAGCTCCCGGAGATCGCCGGTCTCGGCGCGAATCCCGTAGCGGACGCCTTCGTAGCGGGCCAGGTTGGCGCTCGCCTCGCAGCTCGAAACCACCTGGTACGCGGGGAGCGCCGCGGTGGCGTTGGGCACCGTCACCTCGACGATCTCGGCACCCAGGCTCCGAAATCGGTCCAGGGCTCGGGCCCAGCCCCCGGATTCCGAGACAGACTCCGAAGCAGGCTCTGAGACGGCCTCCGGGCTCAGCTCCTCGATTGCTCCCAGCGTCCAGCCGGTCAGATCTGGATCTCCCGCTGAGCCTCCTCCCTCTGGCTCGCAATCCGGCGACTGGCAGGTGGCATCACGGGTGTCCGGACCGGCCAGAACCGACACAGCGAGCGCCGCGTCGGAGACCGTGCGGGTGAGAGGCCCGACCTGGTCCATGGACGAGGCGAAGGCGACCAGCCCCCAGCGGGACACCCGACCCCAGGTCGGCCGCAGACCCACGGCTCCACAAAAGGCGGCCGGTTGCCGCACCGACCCACCGGTGTCGGACCCCAGCGCCAGCGGCACGACACCGGACGCCACGGCCGTGGCGGAGCCGGAGCTGGAGCCGCCGGGTACGCGGCCCAGGTCCCAGGGATTCCGGGTCGGGCCGAATGCGGAGCGCTCCCCGGACGAGCCCATGGCAAATTCGTCGAGGTTGGTCTTCCCCACCACGATCGCACCCGCGTCGAGCAGTCGCTCGACCGCCGTCGCCGTGAACGGAGCCCGATGCTCGGCCAGGAGCCCCGAGCCGCAGGTGAGACGATGTCCGGCCAGCGCGAGATTGTCCTTGATCGCCACCGGCACACCGGCGAGAGGGCCGGGATCGTCTCCGCGCGAGATCCGCCGATCGATCTCCTCCGCCCGTTCGCGTGCTTGGTCCTCCAAGACGTCCAGAAAAGCGTGGGTGGCCGGCTCGGTTTCCCGCAGCCGCCCGAGGGCGGCAGCCACCGACTCGACCGCGGTGAGATCACCCCGGCGCACGGCCGCGGCGGTCTCGCCGGCCGTCCGGACCGCTCCGGGTCGTCTCGCTGGCGTCATTCGGCCTCCGGTGGAAGCACCCGTGGCACGACGAAGAAGCCCTGCCGGCTCTCCGCGGCCTCGCCCAGCACCTGCTCCCGGGGCAGACACGGAGCCGGAACGTCCGAAGCCCCGGTCCAGCCCGGCTCGTCGGCTTCCCGCTCCGCAGCTTCCCGCTCCGCAACCGCAGTCCCGGACTCGATCTCCACCGCGTCGAAACCCTCGAGCCGATCCACGAGGGCGACGATCTCCTCCATCTGGGAAGCCATCTCCCGTGCCTCCTGGAGAGTCAGCCGCAAGCCGGCAAGCGCGGCGAACTTGTCGATTTCATCGATACTTAGAGCCATTTTCCTAAAGTGTAAGCTTAACCCGCAGACCCGCCGGATGACAAGACGGCCCCCCGGACGCCGGAAGACGAGGGGGCTGCTAGGCTCGCCCCCATGGCGGATCTCTCCCGGGTGGTCGCTCTGCGCCAGCATCCCATCGTGCGGCAGGTGGTGGTGATCGCCCAGAGGGTGGCGCCGGAGGTACCGCTCCACCTCGTCGGTGGGATGGTGCGGGACGCCTGGCTGGAACGTTCGACCCACGACCTGGATCTGGTGGTGGCGGGCCGGGGCGAGGAGATCGCCCACCGACTGGCGGAGGCGCTGAAGGCTCGCTTCGTGCGCCTCGGAGGCGAGGAGCTCGCCACCTTCCGACTGGTCGGAGAGGGCTTCGAGCTGGACCTCTGGGACCGCCGGGGGATGACCGTGCATCAGGACCTGGCACGGCGGGACCTGACGGTCAACGCGATCGCTCTCGATCTGGGAGCCCAGGTGGAAGCCGCCGGGGGCAAGGGAGCCGAGACCGAGCCCATCGTGGATCCTTTTGGCGGCATCGCCGACCTGGAGCGGCGGCGGCTACGAGCCACCACCGAGTCGAGCTTCTCGGAGGACCCGTTGCGGGTCCTGCGGCTGCCTCGATTTCTCTCCCAGATCCCGGGCTTTCGGGTGGAGCCGGCGACCCGCGACCTCGCCCGGCAGGCGGTTCCGGAGCTTGCGCGGATCGCCGTCGAGCGGATCCGCGAGGAGCTGCGACGCCTGTTCGAGGGCGACGGCGCACCGCAGGCTTTTCGCGAGCTGGCGGCCCTCGGGATCTACCCAGACCTCTTTCTCGCCGACCAGGCTTTCGTCGAAGGATTCGAGCCGTGGCAAAAAGGAAGCGACATCGGGAGGGTCGCGGAGCGGGCGGCGGCCGAAATGGAGCTCCTGCCGGCGCTCGCGAAGCGTCTGGAGGAGCTGGTGCGGGAGGTGGGCCTGGGAAGGGACGTGGCTCTGGATTTGGCGGCCGTGCGCTGGGCCTCCGCCGTCGTGCACCTCACCGATCCGGAGCTCCAGGACCCGGCATCGGCGACCTCGCCGACATCGAGAAGCCCGGGATCCATCCTGCTACTCCAACGAGACCGAGGCCACCTCAGCCGTTCCCAGATGGAGCCGGTTCTCGCCCTCGTCGGGAGCCCCGATCCCCCACCCTCTGGACCGCAGGGTGAGCCGGAGCGACGGCAGACCCTGCACCGGCTGGGGGAGCGCTGGGCCGACGCGCTTCTCTGGTGGGGAGCCCGCGCGGTCCTGGAACCCTGGGAGGAGCGCGTCCGGGAGATCCTCCTGCTGCTGCGAGACGAGGGGGATTGGATCTTCGACCCGCCCCGGCTGATCACCGGCGAGGAGGTGCAGGAGCTTCTGGAGCTCCCACCGGGACCGGAGATCGGCAGACTGCTGGACGCCGTTCGGCAGGCGCAGGTGGCAGGACGGGTTCGGACGCGGAAACAGGCTCTGGCGCTGATTTCCGGAGGGGCCGAGAGCCGGCCTGCGAAGCAAGGGCAGGCTATCGGAAGATCCCGCCGGACGACTTCTTCTCGTCGCCCATGAGCCGCTGATTCAGCTCCTTGATGCGCTCCATGAGCTTGTCGATCTTCTCTTGGGCTTCCTGGCGCAGGCGATTGTAGTCGCTGCGCATCCTCTCCCGCTCCTGGGACAGCTCCTGGATCTGCTGCCTCACCTCTTCCATCTGGCGGTCCCGCTCCTGGACCTGCCCCTTGAGGGCCTCGATCTGCTGGTCCTTCTCGCCGATGCGGATCTTGACCTTTTCTTCCTGCTCCTCGTAGAGCTTCCGGAATTGTTGCAGCTCGAGAATCTGTGAGAAATCCGATGTCGATGCCATGTCCGCTCCCGCCTCCTCGATCTTGGGGAACATCTTGCGCAGCTTGAGAGAGAGATCCTCCGGGTCCGGCGACTGACGCATCGCCTCGGCATAGGTGATGGTGCCGTGGGCCAGCAAAGCCAGCAGCGACTGATTCATGGACTGCATGCGATAGTAGCCGACCGAAGACTCGAGCTCTTCGTGGATCTGGTTGGTCTCCCCGAGCTCGGTCATCTTGGCGATCTTCGGCGAGCCCTTCATGACCTCCAGCGCCGCCACCCGTCCGCTGCCGTCCTCGCGCTCGACGAGCTGCATCGATACCACGCCCTTGAGCACCAGAGCGAGCTGGGCTCGCACCTGCTTTTGAAGATCCGGAGCGGTCATGTCGAGGATGCGGTCGATGGTCTGACCGGCGCTGTTGGTGTGCAGAGTGGAGAACACCAGGTGCCCGGTCTCCGCCGCGGTGATCACCGTCTGCATGGTTTCCGGGTCGCGCATCTCGCCCACCATGATGACGTCCGGATCCTGGCGCAGCGAGTTCTTGAGGGCCTCGGTGAAGTTGATGGTATCTGTCCCGACCTCCCGCTGGGAGATGGTCGCCACCGAGTCCGTAAACAGGAACTCCACCGGATCCTCGACGGTGATGACATGGACCGGGCGGCGCTCGGAGATGTGTTTGATCAGAGCCGCCAAGGTGGTGGATTTGCCGCTGCCGGTCGGCCCCGTCACCAGCACCAGGCCCATGGGCAGATCGCAGAAGTCGAGCAGGACGTCCGGCAGATCGAGCTCCTCGAGGGTCTGGACCTGGTAGGGAACCCTGCGAAAACATGCGGCGAGCGTGCCGCGCTGCATGTAGATGCTTCCCCGGAACCTCGCCAGACCATGCACACCATAGCCGATGTCGACCGCCAAGCGCTCCTCGAGCTTGTCCTTTTGCTGAGGCGTCAGGATGCCCTGGATCATCTCGTTGATCTCGGTCGGCTTGAGGGGCTCTGCCTCGATGGGGAACAGCCGGCCATTGATCCGGAGCAAGGGAGGCCGAGTGGGCTTCAGATGGAGATCCGAAGCCTCCTTTTCCGTCATGAAGCGCAATAGCTCGTCAAGTTCCATCGCCTCTCCCCACGAGAGCGCCAGTGTATCGGAAGCCCGCGAGTCGCTTCCGCCCTCCGCAAGCTACTACCCCGCCAGATTCCCAGACGCGCTACCGCACGCAAAAAGGCAAAGGGTTGAGCCCCGGCTCGAGACTGGCTCGAGCGCTTGACAATATTATTTGAGGAAGGAGGGGCTCAACCGAAGTAAGACTACCATCAAACGGGCTGAAGGCAAATACAGCGACGCTGCGATCGGAACTCGAGCGGGCTCTCAGCAAGCACTGCTTCGAGAGCCCTACGCTCGGTGACCCTAGAACTTTCGCATCAAGCCGACGACGATACCCTGAACGCGGACGTCCCGGGCGGGCACGTAGATGGGCTCCATGTTGGGGTTGGCCGGCTGAAGTCGGATCCGCTGCCCCTCCGGATAGAAGCGCTTGAGGGTCGCGTCGCTCTCCACCAACGCCACCACCATCTCTCCGGGCTCGGCGCGCTCCCGCCGGGAGACCACCACCAGATCGCCCTCGTGGATACCCTCGTCGATCATGGACTCACCGACCACCTCCAGCACATAGTGGTCCCCTGAGCGTCCCAACAGGTGCCGAGGCACACCGATCTGCTCGTCACCCGCCACCGCCTCAATGGGGCGACCGGCGGCAATGCGGCCGTAGAAGGGGAGCTCGGCGATCTCCTCGTCCGGCTCGGGGCCGGGGGCCTGCCGGACCAGCTCGATGCCGCGCTTCTGATTCCAATCGCGTCGGATGAAGCCTTTCTCCTGGAGCAGCTTCAAGTGCTTGTAGACCGTGCCGTAGGAAGAATAGCCGAAGCGATCGCAGATCTCGCGGTGGGTAGGCGAGATCCCCCGTTCCGCCTGGAACTCCTGGATGAACTCGAGAATCTCCTTCTGCCGCTCGGTCAGGTACCTCGGTTTCTTGGCCATGCAATCATGCTAGGCGCAAACACAGCGTAAAGTCAAGCGGGGACGGTTGACACCCTCGAAATCGCACCGCTACACTGCCTCGCGGCTCCTTCCGGCCGGGGCCTCCAGGTCTTTTCGAGACGGTCCTTTCCGAGACGCACCTTGTCCAGCAGCCCACAGCCCGCAGCCAGCGGGCCCGCCACGTCGGGGTTCGGGGCCTTGCATCTGGATCTGCCCCTGGAGCGGCACACTCTCGACAACGGGCTCCGGGTGGTTCTGCACCACGACCCGAGCCTGCCCCTGGTGACGCTCAATCTCTGGTATCACGTGGGCTCGAAGAACGAGCGTCCGGGGCGCACCGGCTTCGCCCACCTCTTCGAGCACATGCTCTTTCAGGGCAGCGAGCACGTCGGCACCAACGGGCACTTCCGTCGGATCCAGCAGGTGGGCGGGGTGGTCAACGGCTCTACCTGGTACGACCGGACCAACTACTACGAGACGCTACCTTCCCATCACCTGGAGCTCGGGCTTTGGCTGGAGTCCGACCGCATGGGTTTTCTCCTACCCGCCATGACCTCCGAAAAGCTGGAAACCCAGCGCTCGGTGGTCATGAACGAGCGGCGCCAGCGGGTGGACAATCAACCGTATGGGCTCGCCTTCGAGCGTCTCCAGTCGCTCCTCTATCCGCCCGATTTCCCCTACCATTGGCCCGTGATCGGCTACATGGAGGACATCGAAGCGGCGACCTTGGAGGACGTTCAAGCCTTTTTTCAGGTCTACTACCGTCCCAACAACGCGGTGCTGACGCTGGCCGGCGACTTCGACTCCGGCGTCGCCCTCGACGCGGTCGAGCGATATTTTGGCAGCCTCCCGGCCGGCGACGATCCGCCGCCCGTGCAAGCGGAGGCGCCCGCGCTGGAAGGTGAGCAGCGGGCGGTGCTGGAGGACGACGTCCAACTGGCTCGCCTGTACATGGCCTTTCGGGCCCCGGCCATGGGTGATGAGGGATGGTACGCGGCGGATCTGCTGGCGGCGGTTCTGGCAGGGGGAAAGTCCAGTCTCCTTCATCACGAGCTCGTCTACCGTCGCGAGCTCGCCAAGGATGTGGTGGCCTGGGTCTCCCCCACCGAGGCGATCGGGAGCCTGATGATCGTGGCCACCGCTCGGCCCGGGGTCGATCGGGAGGCGCTGGAGACAGCGCTGCTTGAGCAGTTGGAGCGGATCCGGACCGAGCCGGTGACACCGGAACGATTGGAGGCCGCCCGGAATCGGGCCCTCACCGAGCTGATGCAGGATCTCCAGCGGCTCGACCGGCGGGCGGATCACTTGTCCGCAATGACCACCTTCTTCGACCAACCGGAGCGCTTGCTGACCGTGCCGCAGCGCTATGCCGCGATCAGGCCGCACGACTTGATGCGGTACGCGGAAGACCACGGCGTGCCGGAGAACCGGGCCCTGGTGTTCGTGGTGCCGCGGAGGGCCACTTGAGAGCGATCCCCGATCGCTCCCGACCTCCCGCAGCCGGAGAGCCTCGCCCTTTTTCCTTTCCCTCGGTGGAGCGGCACCGGCTGCCCGGAGGCCAGCAGCTCCTGCTCGCACCCCGGCGGCGCCTCCCGATGGTGGCGATGGAGCTGCTGGCTCCCGCCGGAGCCGAGCGCGACCCGGCGGGGGCGGAGGGCCTTGGCCAGCTCACCGGTGAGCTCCTGGACGAAGGGACGCGGCGCTCGACGGCCGAGGAAATCGCCCGGACCACGGATCGCCTGGGAGAATCGCTGACCACCGGTGCCGGATGGCACGTGGGCTACGCCTCCATCCAGGTGCTGGCGCAACACCTGGATCCGGCGCTCGAGCTCCTCGCGGAAGTCATGACGGAAGCGAGCTTCCCGTTCGAGGAAGTGGAGCGCCTCCGCCGGGAGCAGGAGGCGGAGCTGCTCCAGCGCCGGGACCGTCCGGGCCTCCTGGCCCTCGACCGTCTCTCCCAGGTGCTCTACTCCGGCGGTCGTTATGCGTCCCCGATTCCGGGGACCGAAGCGAGCGTTCGAGATCTGCGGCGAGAACAGATTGTCGAGCACTACCGCCTCCTCTATCGACCCGGCAACCTCGCACTGCTGGCGGTAGGGGATTTCGATCCGACGCGGCTCCTGGCGACGGCGGAGGCACTGTTGGGGCGTGGGGAGCCTTCCACGCCTCCTCCTGCCCCCGGCATCCAGCCGCCGGCGCACAACGAGGTCACGGTCCATCTGGTCGATCGTCCCGGCGCTGCGCAGACCGAGCTGCGGATGGGACATGCGAGCCTGTCGCGTCTCGACCCGGACTTTGTTCCCTTTCTGGTTCTCAACGTGCTGTTGGGAGGCAAGTTCACCAGTCGGATCAACCTCAATCTACGGGAGCGTCACGGCTACACGTATGGAGCCTCGAGCCGTCTCTCCATTCGACGCGGCCCGGCTCCGTTCGTGATCAGCTCCGCGGTAGCGACCGAATCGACCGGCGCGGCGGTTCTGGAGGTCCTTCGGGAGATGGAACGCCTGCAACAGGAGCCCGTTGACCCGCGCGAGCTGGAGGATGGGCGCGATTACCTGACGGGCGTGTTTCCCTACACTCTACAGACCCTCGATGGGGTGATGCAGCGGCTGGAAAGCATGATCCTCTACGATCTTCCCGACGATTACTACGATCGTTATCGCGAGCTCCTCGGGGCCGTGGAACGGGACACGATCCTGGAGGTCGCGCGGCGACACCTCCAACCGAGCCGGATGGCGGTGGTGGCCGCGGGCCCCGTCGATCGACTTCGTCCTCAATTCGACGAGCTGGCCCTCGGCCCAATCTCCATCACCGCCGTTCCCGAAACCGCCGGCCCTTCCGTCACCGCCCGGCTCGAAGAACCCTGACCGTTCGGGTCCCCGGATCACTCCAGCTTCGCCGTGACCTCTCCGGCTTCCGACAGGAAGATCTCCAAGCGCCGACCCTCTCCGGGGCTGAACTCGACACCTTCGAGGATCTTCGCCTGCGCCGCCTGTCCCCGCGGCGTGACGTAGACCCGAACCGTGTGGCGTCCTGACGGCACCGCGGTCGGCTCAAGATAGAGCTGCCCCTCGTAGGACTCGCCCCCGAGACCGAGAAAGCCCTTCTTCTCGATGAACCGGAACGCCTGATTGAGGAAGCGCGTCTCCCCAACCCAGATCGCCAGGTTGCCCTGGGGCAGCTCGGAGACGAACTCCATCTCCAGGGTGGGGTCGCCAGTCGGGACCGGAGGTGGCGACGGCTCCGGAGGAGACTGCACCGTCTGGCTCGCTTCCCGAGCCTTGGCCAACCTCTCGGCCTCCCGCTGCTGTTCCTTCTGTCGGCGACGTTCCTCCGCCGCGCGTCGCCGCGCCGCCTCCTGATCGGCCGCTCGCTGGCGGAGGCCCTGCTCCGCCTGCCGGCGGATCTCCTCTGCCTGGGCCAGTGAGTCCTCGTCGTCGGCCAGCTCCAGCGCATCTTCCACTTCCAGCAGGGCGTCCTCGAACCGACCGTCTGTGAGCGCCAATTGGCCCGCCGCGAGCTTCCGCCCGAGCTGGCGCTGACGCTCGGTCATGCGCTCGAAGGCCTGCGCCTGTTTCTCCGCCAGCTCGCGCAAGCTTCGGATCTCGGACCGTTCCGGCGCGAGACGCTCGGCATCGCGGAACGACTGAGCAGCCGCGTCGGGGTCGCCTTCGGAGAGAAACCGGTGCCCCTCTCGCACAAGAGCCTTCAACCGAGGATCCGGGGTCGGCTCCGCGGGAGGGAGCGTCCCCGGCTCCTCGCCGAGATAGCTCCACAGCACCGATCCTCCGACCCCCAGGGTCAGGAGGAGAGCCACCGCCGCCGCCAGCGCGAGCCCACGGGGAGAGCGAAGGCCTTGCCAAGCTCTTTCCAGCGTCCCGGACTCATCGCCTGGGGTGCGCACGCCGGTACCGGTCTGGGACGTTGGCGCGGGCTCGATCACCTGGGTGGCATTGAGATTCTCCTCGTCGATCGTCTCCTTGACGATCGCTACCAGGTCGGCAGCCAGGTCTCCAGCGCGGTCGTAGCGATCCTCCGGTCTCTTGGCCAATGCGCGCTCGAGAATCCGGTCGAGACCCTGCGGCAGCTCTGCCACCCGCTCCGTGACCGGGCGATGGTCCTCATAGACGATCCGGTGGGTAACCTCCGTGACGTTCTCCCCCTGGAACGGTTTCTGACCGGTGACCATCTCGTAGAGCAGCACGCCGAGCGCGAAGACGTCCACCCGATGGTCGGTCTCCGTGCCCTGAATCTGCTCTGGAGCCATGTAGTTGGGGGTCCCCAGAAGCTGCGTGTCCTGGGTGAGATTGGACGTGTCGATGCGGGCGATACCAAAGTCCGTGATCTTGACCTGACCCTCGGCGGTGATCAGGATGTTCGCCGGTTTCACGTCCCGATGGACGACGCCCTGGGAGTGGGCGAAGTCGAGACCCATGGCGATCTGACCCACCACCTCACCGACAAAGGCCAGGTCCAGTGGCTTGCCCGATCGCAGTAGCTCCTTGAGATCGGTGCCCTGGATGTGCTCCATGGCGATGAAGGTGGGCTGACCCTCTTCACCCTCGGCAACGTCGTGTACGGTGACGATGTTCGGATGGGCCAGAATCCCGGCGCTCTGCGCCTCGCGGATGAAGCGACGTCGGAACTGCTCCAGCTCGTCCTCCCCCGCCATCGCCGGCAAGCGAAGGACCTTCAAGGCCACCCGGCGGCCGATGATCGGATCTCGTGCCAGGTAGACCACCCCCATCGCACCTCGTCCCAGCTCTTCGAGGATCTCGTAGCGGCCCAAGCTTTCGAGCTTGCTCTTCTCGTCCATGACAGCACCCACCGTATATCTGCCGCCAAACCGTCGGCTGAAGCCCCACGCCCCTTCCACCCCGGGGGTGATCGTATACGTCCTCGCGGCCTTGGGGAAGGGTAGGCGAGACGTTCCCGCGCCCTCCCGGAAGCGTCGGATTCCTATGCTATAGTACGCCCCTAATTCTGCCACGAGGAGGTTGGACAAGCATGCTGGTCGACACTCCGGAGAAGCTTCGCAACATCGCCGTCGCAGGTCACAACGACACCGGAAAGACGACGCTGGTCAGCGCTCTCCTGTACGCCTCAGGAGCCGTCAACCGCATGGGCCGGGTGGAAGAGGGGAACGCCACCACGGACTTCGATCCAGAGGAGCAGCAGCGCGGCATCTCGATCGGCCTGGCCACGTGCTACGTGCCGTGGAATCAACACAAGGTCAATCTTCTGGACTGTCCTGGCTACGGCATCTTCTTCACCGAGACCCGAGCCGGAATGAAAGCGGCGGACTCGGTCCTGCTGTGCGTCAACGGCGTGTCCGGCGTCGAGGTCAACACCGAGAAGGTCTGGAAGACCGCGGACGAGCTGGCTCTGCCGGTGATGGTCCACCTCACGAAGATGGACCGTGAGCGGGCGGACTTCGGTCGGGTGACGGAGAGTCTCCAAGGCTCGTTCGGCCGCGAGGTGATTCCGATCCAGATCCCCATCGGTACCGAGCAGAGCTTCGAAGGGGTGATCGATCTCGTTCACGAAAAAGCCTATCGTTTCGAGCGGGACGGCAAGGGCCTCGCCGAAGCCGAGGATGTGCCCGCGGAGATGGCGGACACTGTGACCGAGCACCGCGAGCAGCTCATCGAGTCCGTGGCGGAGACCGACGACGCCCTGATGGAGAAGTTCTTCGACGACGGCTCGCTGAGCCAGGAAGACTTGGAACAGGGCCTTCGACGGGCGGTCCATCTGCGCAAGCTCTTCCCGGTGACCCTCGGAGCCGGCGCCCACGGTATCGGCCCCTCCACGGTTCTCGACTCGATCACCGGTCTGATGCCGTCGCCTCTGGAGCGAGCTCCCTACCCGGCGGTGGATGCCGAAGGTGGAGCGGTGCAGGTCGACGCCAGTGAAGAAGGCTCTCCCGTCGCTCTCGTCTTCAAGACCCTGTCCGACCCGTTCAGCGGCAAGATCTCCATCCTCCGTGTGGTCCGTGGCAAGCTCACGTCCGACTCCTCCGCGCTCAATTCCCGGACCGGGGACACCACCAAGGTGGGCCACCTCCTGGCTCTCCAGGGCAAGCAAGGCGAAAGCATTCAGCATCTGGTCGTCGGCGACATTGGAGGTGTCGCCAAGCTCAAGGACACCCAGACCGGGGACACTCTGTGCACCAAGGACGACCTGGTCACGCTGGAGTGGATCCGTGTCACAGAGCCCGCCATGGCCTTCGCCGTGGAGCCCAAGTCCAAGGGGGACGAGGAGAAGATCGGCGAGGCTCTCGCACGGCTCATCGACGAGGATCCGACACTACGCGTCGGACGCGATCCGGAAACCCACGAGTATCTGCTCTCCGGAGCCGGCCAGCTCCACATCGAGATCGCCACCTCCAAGCTGAAGAGGCGGTTCAACGTGGAGGTGATCCTCCATCCTCCCAAGGTGCCCTACCGGGAGACGATCCGCAAACCGGCCGACGGCCATGGACGGCACAAGAAGCAGACCGGTGGCCGAGGCCAATTCGCGGATTGCAAGATCAAGATGGAGCCCCTCGCAAAGGGCGAGGATTTCGAGTTCGTGGACGAGATCTTCGGTGGCTCGATTCCCCAGGGATATCGTCCGGCCGTCGAGAAGGGAATTCAGGAGGCCCGCGGTCGCGGCTACCTCGCAGGCTTTCCGGTCGTCGACTTCCGGGTGAGATTGATCGACGGCCAATACCACGACGTGGACTCCTCCGAGATGGCCTTCAAGATCGCCGGCTCGCTGGCTTTCAAGGACGCCATGGCCAAGGCGGCTCCGACGATTCTGGAGCCTTTCATGAAGGTCGAGGTGGTGACCTCGGAGGATTTCACCGGTGATGTGATGAGCGATCTGTCCCAGCGCCGAGGACAGCCGCAAGGCATGGACAGCCAAAACGGCACCCAGGTCATCAAGGCGATCGTACCGATGTCCGAGATGTTGGACTACGCCCCTTCACTGCGATCCATCACCCAGGGTCGGGCCAGCTTCCACATGGAGTTCTCGCACTACGCCGAGGTCCCCAAGAACATCCAGGACAAGATCATCACCGAAGCCGCAGCCAAGAAGGCCGAGGCACAGGAAGGGTAGTGGAGCTGCGGGTGAGCTGCTCGCCGGCCGCTGCTACTCGCCGGCCCTTTCTTCGAATTCGTAGTCCACAAACTCCAGCACCGCCATCTCCGCGCCGTCTCCCCGACGGGGGCCCAGCTTGATGATGCGCGTGTAGCCTCCCGGGCGATCGGCGAACCGGGGGGAGATGTCGTCGAAGACCTTCTTGACCAGATCTCGCTTTGGGATCCAGCGACGCACCCAACGTTGAGCGTTGACGGAGTCTGCTTGCTTGCCACGAGTCACGACCCGCTCGGCCAGCGGACGCAGCTCCTTGGCCTTCGCCAGGGTGGTGATGATCCGCTCCTTGTCGACAAAAGACTGGAGTTGGTTGCGGAAGAGGGCATGGCGGTGCGCCGTCGTCCGGCCCAGCTTGCGGTTCTTGATGGCGTGACGCATGGGCTTCTCCTTCTACCTCTCTAGACCTCTCTAGACCTCTCTAGGCGGACAACCTTCTAGACGGTGGCCGGCTTCTCGGGAACATCGTCCATGCCGAGGCTCAACCCGAGTGTGCTCAGCACGTCCAACACTTCCTCCAGGGACTTCTTGCCGAAGTTCTTCGTCTCCAGCATGTCCTTCTCCGACTTGCGCACCAGTTCGCGAAGGGTGAGGATGTTGGCGTTCTTGAGCGAGTTGACCGAACGGACCGACAGATCGAGCTCGTCGATCTTCTTGGACAAAACGGCATCCAGGGCCGAGATCTCTTCGCTCTCGGAATCGGCTTCCTCCTCTTGAAGGCTCTCTTCCAGGTGGATGAAGATCCCCAAGTGATCCTTGAGCAGCATGGCACCGAGAGCCAGCGACTCCTCGGGAGTGACCGTCCCGTTGGTCCAGATTTCCAGAATCAGGCGCTCGTAGTCGGTCGTCTGGCCCAAACGAGCCGCCTCCACCCGATAATTTACTCGCCGAACCGGGCTGTGGGCCGAGTCGACCGGGATCCAGCCGATACCCATCTGCTCGTCGAAGTTCCGATCGGCGCTGACATATCCTCGAGCGTTCTTGACCTGAGCCTGGAACTTGAGGTGGCCCTCCTCGTTGAGGGTGGCGATGTGAGCGTCTGGATCGATGATCTCGACCTGCGGATCCTCGGCCAGGTCGCCGGCCGTCACCGCACCCGGTCCCTCGACGTCGAGAGACAGCAGCCTAGGCTCTTCCGTGTGCAGCTTGATCGGCACCTGCTTGAGATTGAGGATGATGTCCGTCACGTCTTCCACCACACCGGGCATGGACGAGAACTCGTGAAGCACACCTTCGATGTGCAACGCCGTGATCGCTGCGCCCTCGATGGAAGACAGCAGCGACCGGCGGAGGGCGTTGCCTATGGTGGTGGCGAAACCGCGCTCGAAGGGCTGCGCGATAAACTTGCCGTAGCTCGACCTAGCGGTCTCGGGATCCAGCTCGACCCGCTTGGGACGCTGGAAGTTCTTCCAAAGCATGTGAAGCTCCTCGTGAGGTGATCTTCGGTCGGCGCTTCCGACCGTGAGCGAATTCCGTGTTCCGGGCCCGTCCTGCGATCAAAGACTGTGGATCAACGACTGTGGATCAACGACTGTAGAGCTCGACGATGAGCTGCTCCTGGATGGGTAGCTTGATGTCGTCCCGGGACGGGAGTCGCAGCACTGTCCCGGTGAAATGATCCGCATCGAGCTCCAACCAGTCGGGCACGCCACGGCCTCTGGCAGTCTCCACACTCGCGCGGATGAAATCGTTTTTGCGACTCTTGTCCTTGATCGCGATCTTCTGACCGGAGCGGACCTGATACGACGGGATCGTGACCTTTCCATCATCCACCAACACGTGGCCGTGTCGCACGAACTGGCGTGCCTGCGCCCGAGACGAAGCGAATCCCAGGCTGTAGACGACATTGTCGAGCCTGCGCTCCAGCTTCACCAGTAGGTTTTCGCCGGTGATGCCTTTCTGGCGATCGGCCTCGTGGAAATAGGTCCGGAACTGTTTCTCCAGCACGCCGTAGATCCGCTTCACCTTCTGCTTCTCTCGAAGCTGCAGACCGTAGCCAAGATCCCGGCGGCGTCGGCGACCCCCATGCTGGCCCGGCGGGTAGCCGCGGCGCTCGATGGCGCACTTCTCCTTGAAACAACGATCTCCCTTCAGAAACAGCTTCATCCGTTCGCGACGGCAAAGCCGGCAAACAGGTCCCGTGTAACGTGCCACAGAGCTACCTCCTTCGATGTCCTCTCCCCGACGCTACGGGGACTTCAGCTTGGAAGGACGATCGAAACGAGATCGTCCTCGTGCGAGCATCGAGCGACCGGCGGGCCAAGTCCAGAGCCAGCAGACCCAGGTCTCTCGGATTCCGACAACTGCTAGACCCGCCGTCGCTTGCGCGGACGACAGCCGTTGTGCGGGATGGGTGTGATATCCCGAATGGAGGTCACCTGGATGCCGGCAGCCTGGATCGCCCGGACGGCCGACTCACGGCCCCCTCCCGGTCCCTTGACCATCACGTCTACAGTACGCATACCCAGGTCGCGGGCACCGTGGGCGGCGTTCTGACCCGCCATCTGGGCGGCGAAGGGCGTACCCTTGCGGGAGCCTCGAAAACCCACTTTGCCGGCGGAGGACCAGGAAACGACGTTTCCCTCCGGATCGGAGATCGTGACGATCGTGTTGTTGAACGACGCCTGGACGTTCACCACGCCGTGGGCCACCGTTCGTTTCTCTCTCTTCTTGGCACCCTTGCCCTTGCGGTCTTTCTTCGCTTTCGCCATGATCTCTGGCTACCTCTTCTTCCCGCCGTCCAACGGTTATTTCTTGCCGGCCTTCTTCTTGCCCGCGACTGCGCCACGCCGGGGGCCCTTGCGGGTCCGGGCGTTGGTGTGGGTTCTCTGCCCTCGAGCCGGCAGATTCTTGCGATGCCGGACTCCACGGTAGCTGCCGATCTCCATCAGCCGCTTGATATTTTGGTTGACCTCCTTGCGGAGGTCGCCCTCGACCCGCCCCTCGTCTTGAACCACCTCGCGAATCCGGCGAGCCTCTTCCTCGGTCAGATCTTTGACCATGGTGGTCGGCTCGACCTTCGCCGCCTCCAGCAGCTTGTAAGAACGGGACGAGCCGATGCCGTAAATGTAGGTCAAGCCCACCCACGCTTGTTTGTTCTGAGGCAGATCCACTCCTGCGATACGTGCCATGATCTTTATCCCTGACGCTGTTTATGTTTGGGGTTGTCGCAAAGCACCCGCACCACGCCCTTGCGACGGACGATTTTGCATTTCGGGCACATTCGCTTGACCGAAGAACGGACTTTCATGACCTGCCTCCTCAACTGACTTGGCCGGCCGGCACTGCTAAGCCGCCGACACCTGTGTCTCCAGCTCCGTCGGGACGCCAAGGACGAGCGGTCCGTCCTCGGTGACCGCGACCGAGAGCTCGAAGTGTGCCGACAGCGACCCGTCGGCCGTTCGAGCGGTCCATCCGTCGTCGTCGAACACGACCTCGGAGCCCCCTGCGTTGACCATCGGCTCGATGGCCAGCACCATGCCGGAACGCAAATGAGGACCCCGTCCCGGTCGTCCATAGTTGGGGATCTCGGGATCCTCGTGCAGGGAGGTACCGATTCCGTGACCGGTGAACTCCCTCACCACGCTGAACCCCTCGTCCTCCACAAAGCCCTGGACGGTAGCGCCGAGATCGGAGAGCCTGTTTCCAATCCTCGCCTCGGCAACTGCGCGCTCGAGAGCTTTGCGGGTCACCTCCAACAACCTGGCTGCGGCTGCGTCGACACGCCCCACAGCGTAGGTCCGAGCGGCATCCCCGTAGTAGCCGCGGTAGAAGACTCCGCAATCGACTCCGAGAACATCCCCCTCCTGCAGGGCCCGATCGTTGGGGATGCCGTGCACGATCACATCGTTGACCGATGTGCACAGGGTCGCAGGAAAGTCCTTGTATCCCAGAAAGGCCGGAACCCCACCCGCTTGCCGGATCGTCTGCTCTGCCCAGCGGTCCAGCTCGCGGGTCGTGATTCCCGGAGCGACCCGCTCGCCGATCCCGTCCAAGACCCGATGGACGAGCCGGTTGGCTTCGTCCATGCGCTGAATCTCGTCTCGACTCTTGAGCACCATCACTCGTGCCCCTTGTGGACCAGTCCCAGACTTTCCAGAATCTCGGCGGTCACGTCTTCGATGGGCCGATTGCCGTCAACCGTCTCGAGGACTCCGGAATTCCCATAGTGTTCCACCAACGGCTCGGTTTGCTCCCGGTAGACCGCGATGCGCTTGCGGATCACCTCTTCCGTGTCGTCTTCCCGCCCCCGGCCGAGACCCCGCTCCACCAGGGCCTCTTCAGGCACGTCGATGAACAGTACTGCGTCGACATCGCTGCTCCCCAGGAGACCTTCCAGGTCCCGGACCTGTCGCAGGGTTCGCGGATAGCCGTCGAGAAGGAACCCCTGCTGGGCGTCGCGCCGAGAAAGGCGTTCTGCCACCAGATCGGCCATGGTGTCATCATCGACGAGCTCCCCCGCCGAGAGGATGCTCTCGACCCTTTCCCCGAGCTCGGTCCCGGCGTCACGTGCCTCCCGCAGCATGTCACCGGTCGAGATGTGGGGCACCCCCAGGTGCTCTGCGAGGATCTCCGCCTGGGTTCCCTTCCCGGAGCTCGGAGGACCCAGGAGGACCACGCGGCGAGTCGAAGTGGCCGTTGGGGGACTATCGACGGCCACGAATCCGTCCCTTCTTCATGAAGCCTTCGTAGTTGCGCATCACGAGCTGACTCTCGATCTGCTGGACGGTGTCCATTGCGACTCCGACCACGATGAGCAAAGAGGTGCCGCCGAAGTAGAAGTTGATCCCCATGCCCTGGGTGACCCAATCGGGCACATACGGATCGATCGTAGGACCGATCCACGGAATCCCGGCCACCTTGAAGCCGGACAAGAGGAACTCCGGCACCACCGAGACCGCCGCGAGATACACGGCTCCAACCAGCGTGATGCGGGTCAGGATGCGGTCGATGTAATCGGCGGTCCGTTTCCCCGGCCGGATCCCCGGAATGAAGCCACCGTACTTCCGCATATTCTCGGCCAGATCGGCCGGATTGAAGATGATCGACACGTAGAAGTAGCTGAAAAAGACGATCGCCACGACATAGAGGAGGTAATGCATGGGCTGGCCCCAGCTCAGATACTCCACCAGTCGCTGGACCCATTCGTTCTGCCACATTCCCCCGATCGTGGCAGGCACCATCACCACCGAGCTGGCGAAGATCACCGGGATCACGCCCCCGGTGTTCACCCGCAGCGGCAGATAGGTGCTCTGCCCACCGTACACCCGGCGTCCCACCACCCGCTTCGCGTACTGAACCGGGATGCGTCGCTGAGCCCGCTCCATGTAAACGATGAAACCCACCACCGCCAGCATGAAGAGCACCAGGACCAGCAAGGAAATCAGCGAAAGATTGCCCCGCTGAACGCTCTGATAGGTCTTGATGATCGCAGGGATGAGACCCACGACGATACCGGCGAAGATGATCAGCGAGATTCCGTTGCCCACGCCACGCTCGCTGATCTGCTCGCCCAGCCACATGACGAAGGCACAGCCGGTGGTCAGCGTGATCACCGTGACCGCCTTGAATCCGAGTCCGGGGTTGGGCACCAGTGGGGCTCCACCGGGCGCCGTGATCCGCTCCAGGAACACCGCGATGCCGGTCGACTGGATGATCGAGATGACCACCGTCAGATACCGGGTGTACTGGGTGATCTTGCGCCGCCCGAGCTCGCCTTCCTTGGACAGCTTCTCCAGATAGGGCCAGACCACGGTCAGAAGCTGGAGGATGATCGACGCCGTGATGTAGGGCATGATCCCGAGAGCGAAGATCGCGACTCGCGACAGGCTCCCGCCGGTGAAGGTGTTGACGAAGCCGAAGATGGTGTTCGACGCAGCGTCGACGAACTCGAGCAGTGCCGCGGAGTCGACCCCCGGGGTCGGAATGAAGCACCCCACCCGGTAGATCGCCAACAGCGCGAAGGTGAAAAACAGCCGCCGGCGTAGCTCCGGGATCGCAAAGATGTTCCGGAAGCTTTCGATCACGAGGCGAGCTCCTCACAGCTACCGCCCGCCTTCTCGATCTTTTCGCGGGCCGACTTGCTGAATTTGTGTGCGAGGACCGTAAAGGCCCGGCTCAGCTCGCCGTCTCCCAGAATTTTCACTGGACGACCGGCACGGACCAATCCGTGGAGAGCCAAGACGTCGGGGTTGATCTCCTTTTGCTCCTCCGGCAACCCGCTGAGCTGCGAGACGTTGACCACCTCGTACTCGGTTCGGAAGGGGCTGCTGAAACCCCGCTTGGGCACGCGCCGGATGAGAGGCATCTGCCCTCCTTCGAAGCCCGGACGCTGACGAAAGCCGGAACGGGATCGTTGCCCCTTGTGCCCACGGCCAGCCGTCTTGCCCAGACCCGAGCCAGGACCGCGTCCCACTCGCTTCTTCTTGTGCTTGCTCCCCGTCTGGGGAGAGATGTCGTGCAGCTTCATGGTCTATTCCTCAATGACTTCCACCAAGTGCGAGATCTTTCTGACCATACCGCGGATCGCCGGATTGTCCGGTTGAGTCACTTCGTGCCGGATACGCCGCAGGCCCAGGCTTTCCAGAATCCGCCGCTGGGGCCGGGGCCGGCCGATGACGCTTCGGACCTGCCGAATTCGGATCGTGTCGGGCGCCTTCTTCTTCGCCATGGTTCGACCTCCTCGCTACTCGCCAGTGCTTTCGGCAGCCGGGGGAGCGTCCGGTTTGGGACCCAAGCGGCGCCGTCGGCGAACCTCCTCCTCGGGAGTCAGATCCAGCAGAGCCGCAAAGGTCGCTTTGATCACATTGTGGGGATTGGTAGTGCCCAAGGACTTGGTCAGGATGTCCTGGATCCCCGCGGTCTCCACCACGGCTCGCACCGGACCCCCAGCGATCACTCCGGTCCCCTCGGAAGCGGGTTTGATCAGGACCCGACCCGCTCCAAAGACACCCACGGTCTCATGGGGGATGGTGGTTCCCGTGATCGGCACGCGGATCATGTTCTTCTTGGCGATGTCGATGCCCTTGCGGATCGCCACCGGTACTTCCTTGGCCTTGCCCGAGCCATAGCCCACGCGACCGTTGCCGTCGCCCACGACCACCAGCGCCGAGAACGAGAAGTTCTTGCCGCCCTTCACCACCTTGGTCACACGGTTGATGTGGACTACCTGTTCGAAGTAGTCCTGATCGCGGTTGTAATCCCTTGCCACCGTGCCTCTCCTTCCCTTAGAGCTCCAGCCCACCTTCGCGAGCGGCGTCGGCGAGAGCCTTCACTTTGCCGTGATAGATGTACCCGCCCCGATCGAAGACGACGCTCGCAATGCCTTGGGCCTTGGCCCTCTCCGCGATCGTCTTGCCCACCGCCTTGGCGGTCTCGACGTTGGAGCCGTCGCTCTCTACCAGACCCTTCACCGCCGGATCCAACGAGCTGGCAGCAGCCAACGTCCGACCTTCGAGATCGTCGATGACCTGAGCATAGACATGCTTCAGGCTCTTGAACACAGCCAGCCGGGGACGCTCGCCGGTGCCCTGGATTCGGCGCCGTATCCGCAGATGGGCCCGCTTGCGGCGATGCCGCTTTCTCTTGACACGCTTTTTCAGATAGTCCGACATCTTACCCTTCCTCCTGCTACTTGGCGCCTGCCTTGCCGACCTTGCGGCGGATGATCTCGTCCGCGTACTTGATGCCCTTGCCCTTGTAAGGATCCGGGCGCCGCAGGTTGCGGATCTCCGCCGCCACCTGGCCCACCTTCTGACGATCGGCTCCCGTCACCGTGACCTTCCCTGCTTTGTCGATCTCCACTTCGATCCCGTCGGGAATCGGATAGATCACGGGATGAGAGTAGCCGAGGGCGAAGCTCACCGAGCGTTCCTGAACCTCCGCCCGGTATCCGACTCCGACGATCTCGAGCTGCTTGGAAAAGCCCGTGGCCACGCCTTCGATGGCGTTGGACAGGAGGGATCTCAGCAACCCGTGGCGGGAACGATCGGAGCCGCTTTCACTGGGGCGATGCACCGTGAGCACGTTGCCGTCGATTTCCACGTTGAAGCCTTCGAACAGCTCCTGAGAGACTCTTCCCTTGGGTCCCTGAGCGATGAGCACACCGTCCTGGATCTCCACCTTGGCGGCGCTCGGGATCTCGATGGGCTGCTTTCCGATACGGGACATCTCAGGGTCTCCTTACCAGATCTCGCAGAGCACTTCGCCGCCAACCCGTCTCTCACGGGCCTGCCGGTCGGTCAACACGCCACTGGACGTCGAGAGGATCGCGGTACCCAGTCCGTTGCGCACCGTCGGGACCTCCTCCGCCCCCCGATAGACTCGACGACCGGGCTTGCTCACCCGCGCGAGGTGCTGGATCGCCGGTGAGCCGTGCCGATCGTAGCGCAGGAAGATCCGGATGTCGGAGACGGGCTCCTTATCGACCTTGCTCAGGTTCTCGATGTAGCCCTCTTCCTTCAGGATCCGGCACACCTCCAGCTTCAGCTTCGAAGCCGGCACATCCAGCCGGTCGTGCTTGGCCAAAATCGCATTCCGGATGCGGGCCAGCAGATCCGAGATGGGATCGCTCATGCTCATGGTTTCCGTCCTCCGGCGGCCCAAGGCCGCACCAACTGCATTCTCGCGGGTTCGCCTCTCACCATCTCACCAACTCGACTTGGTCACGCCCGGAAGATATCCCTGCAGGGAGAGATTTCGGAAGCAGATTCGGCACAAGGAGAACTTGCGCATATAGCCCCGGGGCCGACCGCAGCGGCGGCAGCGGCTCCGGTGGCGGACCTTGAACTTCGGACTCATTCTCGTCTTCGCCATCTTGGCTTGTGTCGCCACTGACCACTCCTTCCCTTCGACTTCTTCCGTGCTGGCGTCTACTGACGAAACGGCATGCCGAGCTCGCTCAAGAGATAGAAGGACCTCTCGTCATTGCCGGCTGTCGTCACGATGGTGATGTTGAGACCCTTGGATCGATCCACCTTGTTGTAATCGACCTCCGGGAAGATCAGGTGGTCCTGCACTCCGAGCGTGTAGTTGCCCCGGGCATCAAAGCTCTTGCGCGGCACTCCACGAAAGTCACGGACGCGCGGCAAGGCGATCGTGATCAAACGCTCCAGGAAAGTCCACATCCTCAGATCGCGCAGGGTGACTCGACAGCCGATGGGCATACCCTCGCGCAGCTTGAAGTTGGCGATCGACTTGTGAGCGCGCGTAACCGTAGGGCGCTGCCCCGCCAGCATGGCGAGCTCCTCGACCGCATCGTCCAGGATCTTGATGTTCTGGATCGCCTCGCCCAAACCCATGTTGAGGGAGACCTTGGCGATCTTGGGTACACCCATGGGGTTCTCGATCGAGAACTCCTTCATGAGCTTGGGTACGACGTCCTCCCGATAGCGCTGGAGGAGCCTCGGCGTGAAGCCGTTGCCGTTTCGCTCCGGAGCACCCTTCTTGGAGGAGCCTTTGGTGTCCTTCGATTTCTTTGCCATTGGTTCGTCCTAACGCAGACCTAACCCCGACTCAGGACAGCACCGCGCCGCTGACCTTGGCGACCCGGGCTCCTTTTCCGTCCTCGAGACGGGTCCGGCCGACTCTCGTCGGGTTCCCGGTCTCCGGACATATGAGCATCAAGTTCGAGATGTGGATCGCTGCCTCGCGCTCGATCACGCCGCCCTGGATGCCTTTTTGAGGGTTGGGCCGGGTATGGTGCTTCACCATGTTGACCCGCTCGACGATCGCCCGACCTTCCCGAGGAAACACCCGCAGAACTTTGCCGCGAGCCCCCCGGTCCTTGCCGGCGATAACGAGGACCTGATCGTCCTTCTTGATATGTGCTTTCTTCGACATGAGTGGCTTCCTCTCCGGATCCTCTCGCCTTTCCTTCCCCAGGAGATCTCTCAGATGACCTCGGGAGCCAGAGACACGATCTTCATGAAGCGCTTTTCGCGCAGCTCGCGGGCCACCGGCCCGAAGACGCGAGTGCCGATCGGCTCGCCGGCGTCGCTGACCAGCACCGCGGAGTTGTTGTCGAACCGGATGTACGAGCCGTCGCGACGACGATGCTCCTTGGCGGTCCGAACGATCACCGCCCTCACCACCTGACCCTTCTTCACGGTTCCGTCCGGCGCCGCCTCCTTGACCGAAGCGGTGATGATGTCCCCGAGCCGTCCGTACTGGCCCGTAGAGCCACCACGGAGGTGGATGCAAGCGATTTTCTTGGCCCCCGAGTTGTCTGCGACATCGAGGACGGTTCCCATTTGGATCATGGCTCGACCTCACTCACTCGGCACGCTTGAGGATCTCGCGGACCCGCCAACGCTTGGTTCTCGACAGAGGGCGGCTGGATACGATCTCGACCACATCCCCCACCCGGCATTCGTCGTTCGCATCGTGCGCATGGAACTTGGCGCGACGCTTCATGTACCGCCGGTAGAGGGAGTCCATGATCGTGTTCACCACCTCTACCACCACGGTCTGTTGCATCTTGTCGCTGACGACCGTCCCGACCTTGACCTGGCGACGGGCGCTCTCTTGGCCACCCTGGATCTCCGATCCGGCTTGTCGTGTCGCAGTCTCGCTCATCGTCCTTGCCCTCCACCGGCCTCGACCGTCCGCTCCTTCTCTCGGAGCACGGTCAGCACCCGGGCCATGTCTTTCTTGACCTCTTTGATTTTGGAAGGCTTCTCGAGCTGACCGGTCACCTTCTGAAGACGCAAGGCCAGGAGCTGCTCCGCGAGATCGTGCTCCCGGTTTCGCAGCTCCTCCGCCGTTTCCTGTCTCAGATCTACAGCTTTCATCGCTAGAACCTCTTATCTCAGCTCCTGATGACGGGTGACGAAACGGGTCTTGACCGCCAGCTTGTGGGACGCCAGCCGCATAGCCTCTTTGGCTACCTCTGGAGCCACGCCTTCGAGCTCGTACAGAATCCGGCCGGGGCGCACCACGGCCACCCACTCCTCAGGATTGCCCTTGCCCTTACCCATCCGGGTCTCCAAGGGCTTCTTGGTCACAGGCTTGTCCGGAAAGATGCGGATCCAGACCTTCCCGCCTCGCTTGATGTGACGCGTGATCGCGACACGGGCCGACTCGATCTGCCGCGCGGTGATCCAACCGGGCTCGGCACACTGCAGGCCGTAGTCTCCGAAGGCGATGTAGTCGCCACCTTTGGCCCGGCCTCTGCGACGTCCGCGGTGCATCTTGCGGAACTTGACCTTCTTGGGCATCAACATGGTGCTGGTCTCCTAATTCCTTGTCGTTCCCGATTGCGCGCCCGATCCCATCAAGCGGTGCGACGGCTTCTTTCGCGCACTCGGTCTCCCTTGTAGACCCAGACCTTGACTCCGATCACGCCGTAGGTCGTCTTCGCCTCCGCCAAGCCATAGTCGATGTCCGCCTTGAGAGTGTGAAGCGGCAGACGTCCTTCCTGATACCACTCGGTGCGGGCGATCTCGGCGCCCCCGAGGCGGCCCGCCACCATGATCTTCACGCCCTTGGCTCCAAAGCGGAACGAGGCTTCCATCGCCTTCTTCATGGCTCGCCGGAACGACACCCGACGGATGAGCTGGCCCGCTATGGACTCGGCGACGAGCTGAGCGTCCAACTCGGGACGCTGCACCTCCTGGATATTGATGTGCACGTCGCGTCCGAGCTGTTTCTGGAGATCGTCCCGCAGCTTGTCCACCTCCGCTCCCTTGCGACCGATGATGATCCCCGGCCGGGACGTGTAGATCGTGAGCCGCAATCGATCTGCGGCACGCTCGATGTCGATCTCGCTCACACCGGCGTGGGACAGGCGCTCCTTGAGGCTCTTGCGGAGCTGCAGGTCCTCGTGCAGCGTGTCGGCGTAGTTGCTCTCCGCGTACCAGCGGGAGTGCCAGCTCTTGTTGTACACGAGCCGGAATCCGTATGGATGCGTTTTCTGTCCCAAGACTGCTCTCCTTCTACGTGTCTCGCGTCTCGCGATTTCCGCGATCTACCGATCTACCGATCTACGCGTCGTCGTCCCCACCCTTGCGGGTGTCCAAGGTCATGGTGATGTGGCTCTGCCGCTTGAGGATACGGAATGCACGACCCATGGGAGCCGCTTGCAAGCGCTTGAGCATCGGCCCGCGGTCGACGAAGATCCGTTTGATGAAGAGGTTGTCGATGTCGACCCCTTCGTCCCGGCTCTCCGCGTTGGCGATCGCCGACTTGAGCAGCTTGTCGACGTGCCGGGCCGCCGACTTGGGCGACAAACGGAGAATGTTGGCCGCTTCCTGCACGCCTTTTCCTCGAACCTGGTTTACCACCAGCCGCACCTTTTGCGGTGAGGCCTGGACGTAGCGAAGCTTTGCGTTGACTTCCATGACGAGCTCTCTCCTCAGCGCAGCCGGGCGCCTTTCTCCCTGCGGCCACCGTGACCGCGGAAGGTGCGGGTCATGGCGAACTCTCCGAGCTTGTGGCCGACCATGTTCTCGCTGACGTACACCGGGATGAACTTCAGCCCGTTGTGAACCGCGAAGGTGTGACCCACCATGTCGGGGATCACGGTCGATCGTCGGGACCAGGTCTTGATCACCTGCTTGCGGCCCGCCTGATTCATGGCCTCGACCTTCTGGAGCAGATGGTCGTCGATGAAGTAACCCTTCTTCAGTGAACGGGACATGGTGTCACTTCCTCTTCTTCCGGCGGCGGACGATCATCTTGTCCGTCCGCTTGTTGTTGCGCGTCTTGTATCCCTTGGTAGGCACACCCCACGGGGTGCAAGGATGGCGCCCTCCGGAGGATCGACCCTCGCCACCGCCCATGGGGTGATCCACCGGGTTCATCACCACACCGCGGTTGTGGGGACGGCGACCCAGCCAACGCTTGCGACCGGCCTTGCCCAGGGAAACGTTCTCGTGATCCAGGTTGCCCACCTGGCCGATGGTCGCGTAGCAATTCAGATGAACCCGCCGCACCTCGCCGGAAGGCAGCTTGATCTGGGCATGACGGCCTTCCTTGGCCATGAGCTGGGCGGCTCCTCCGGCGGCCCGGACCATTTGACCTCCCTTGCCGATTCTCAGCTCGATGTTGTGGATCTGCGTCCCCAACGGGATCTTGTGGAGGGGCAAGGCATTCCCCACGTTGACCTCGGCGCCCTCCCCCGAAACCACGGTGTCACCCACCTGGAGACCGTGAGGCCAGAGGATGTATCGCTTCTCGCCGTCGACATAGTGAAGGAGCGCGATCCGCGCCGACCGGTTGGGGTCGTACTCGATCGAGGCCACCTTGGCCGGTACTCCATGCTTGTTCCGCCGGAAATCGATCGCCCTGTAACGCCTCTTGTGACCGCCTCCACGGAACCAGACGGTCTGCTCGCCCTGGTTGTTGCGGCCCCCGATGCTCTTCTTTCCCCGGGTCAGCGACTTTTCCGGCTTGGAGCGTGTGACCTCCTCGAAGGTGGAGTAGGTCTGAAAGCGGCTTGCCGGATTGGTCGGACTCTTCGATTTGATTGCCATACCTCACACTCCTTCGAAGAATTCGATGGTCTTGTCCCCGGCCAGCCGGACGTAGGCTTTCTTCCAGTCCGGGCGCCGCCCGACGAACCGGCCTTGACGGCGAACCTTGCCGTGCATGTTGGCGATCCGTACCTCCGCGACCTCGACCTCGAAGCGCGCCTCCACGGCTCGGCGGATCTCGATCTTGTTGGCCCCCCGGGCCACCTCGAAGGCGACGATGTTGCGGTCGTCCCGAAGCTCCGTAGATTTCTCCGTGACCAGGGGTCGACGGATGACGTCCTGAATTCTCATTTCGTCAGCACCTCCACGAGCCGCTCGAGAGCCCCTTCGCTGAGAATCACGATGGGGCGGTCGACGATGTCGTACACATTCACTCCCAGAGCGTCCACGGTCTTGAGCTTCGGATGGTTGCGCGCCGCCCGGGTGAGGTTGACGTTGGCGAGTCGATCCACCAGCAGAGCTTTGCCGTCGACACCGAGGCCGAGGAGCTGCCCCGCGAGCTCCCGGGTCTTGTGGCTGGAGAGATCCAGGCTCTCCAGAACGACCAACCCGTCCTCCGCCAGCTTTTGAGACAGGGCCGACTTGAGCGCGCTCTTTTTCTCCTGGGTCGACAGTCCCAAAGCGTGACTGCGCGGCCGGGGGCCATGGACGATGCCGCCCTTGCGCCATTTCGGCGTTCGAATGTCCCCTACCCGGGCTCGACCGGTTCCCTTCTGCCGCCACAGCTTGCGCCCCGAGCCGGAGACCTCGCTACGGGTCTTGACTTTGTGGGTTCCGCGCCGCTGGGCTGCGAGATGGGCCCGTACCGCTTCGTGAATCAAGTGCTCCTTGTAGGGATAACCGAATACGGCCTCTGGAAGCTCGAGCTCCTTGACTGGCTCGTTGTCGAGGTTCTTGACCGAAATCTTCATCGCTTTGACCCTTCTCCCCGCTATCCGCGCCGAGCCCGGCGCAGAGCGACATAGCTGTTGCGGGCACCGGGTACCGAGCCCCGGAGATAGATGAGGTTTTTCCCCTCGTCCACCTTGACCACCCGGAGATTCTTGACCGTCACCCGCTCCGAGCCCATGTGACCCGGAAGCCGGATCCCCGGAAATACGCGCGAAGGGTAGGCGGATTGACCGATCGAGCCCGGCGCGCGATGGAACATCGAGCCGTGAGTCGCCCGGCCACCGCCGAAGCCGTGACGCTTGACGACGCCCTGGAAGCCCTTCCCCTTGCTGGTGCCGATGACGTCCACATAGTCGTCGGCGGAGAAAATGGAGACCTTGATTTCGTCGCCGGGCTTGGCCTCGTCGTCCTCGCCGACGGGAAACTCCATCAGCTTCCGCATCGCCTGGACGCCCGCCTTCGCGAAGTGACCGGCCATGGGACGGTTGGTCGGGGCTCCCTCTCCCTCGGCGAGCCCGACCTGGATCGCGTCGTAGCCGTCCGTCTCCGCGGTCTTGCGCTGGACGACCAGGCAGGGCCCGGCTTCGACCACCGTGACCGGCTCGACGCTACCGTCCTCACGGTAGATCTGGGTCATGCCCAGCTTCTTGCCCAGAATGCCGTTCATCTCATCACCTCGGTTGCCAAATCTCCTGGATCGGCTCAGTTCCCGAAAGCCTTGATCTCGACGTCCACACCCGCCGGAAGCTCGAGCTTCATCAGCGCATCCACGGTCTGACTCGTCGGCTCAAAGATGTCGAGCAGGCGTTTGTGGGTGCGAATCTCGAACTGCTCCCGGGACTTCTTGTCCACATGCGGGGAACGGTTCACGGTGTACTTCGCAATGTGCGTCGGCAAAGGAATGGGCCCGACCACGCGCGCACCGGTACGGCGCGCGGTATCCACGATCTCGTGCGTGGAGGTGTCGAGGATCCGGTAATCGAACGCCTTCAAACGGATGCGAATTTTCTCGTTGACCATGTCTCATTCCCTGTCTTCGGGCCCTGTTCTCGGTCTTTCCCGCTCGGTTACTCGATGACCTCGGTGACGGTCCCGGCTCCGACCGTGCGGCCGCCTTCGCGGATCGCGAAGCGCAGGCCCTTTTCCATGGCGATCGGCGCGATCAGCTTCACCGTCAGATTCACGTTGTCGCCCG
>Ga0209956_1000062_pt1 | contig 53474 bp, 42 predicted proteins | sample SalPon2A_C_D1_MG_FD_185720 | JGI IMG/M metagenome (GOLD analysis project Ga0209956, IMG submission 185720) | Soil microbial communities from South San Francisco under conditions of wetland restoration - Salt Pond MetaG R2A_C_D1_MG (SPAdes)... | ecosystem: Environmental > Terrestrial > Soil >...
AGTCGAGAGAAAAAGCCACGCATGGTGCCACGCTCCTGTTTCTGCAAGCCAAGAAAAGCCGCTGATAGAGAATCGTAGTCATTCGAAAACACTCACATCATATGAACGCAATGGGACCATATTGTCTTAAGCCTGTCAACCCGTGCTTTCCGGCTAGTGCTAGTGCACTGCTCCAGTTGAAAGACGACTCCAACTCGCTCCAAGCTACGGAGCCAGGAGGAGTCCAGATGAGTGCCAAGAAACGCCGTCGTCGTAGCTTCAGCCCCGAGGAGAAGGCCGCAATCTTGCGGCGACACCTGGCCGTCAAGGTCAGCGTGTCCGAGCTGGCCGACGAAGTCCTACATCCAGCCCAGCGTGCTGTACCAGTGGCAACGCCAGCTACTCGACAACGCGAGCTATGCTCGAAAGTTGTGTATAAGGGTAAGTGAAGGTGGCGTATCCTGAATCCTCGATTTCAGACGTGGATTTCTGGAACTCCTCCTGCGAGATGCCCAAACCATCATCCTCGACGACGATGCTATTGTCGCTGAAGTGGATGCGACAGATAGAAGAGTCCGCGTCATAAGGGCTCTTCACGAGCTCAGCCAGGGCGATAGGCGCTCGGCCAATCAGCCGTTCTCCGAGCTCCTCGAGAAGAGAAGCGTCGACCGTGAAGGTTTCTGTCCTCAAGCCGAAGGCCTTAGAAGGGCGCTTGGTGACCGCTGCAAGGTGACCTCCCGTTGAGTGAAGAACGAGAACCGCCAGTCGACCCGGACCGGTCGGCCGAGTGCGAAACCTTCGATGAAGCCGAGCTTCGGGTTCGCCTGCGTAAGTAGCTCTCCGCTGGACTCTCCGCTGGAACTGTCTGAGGGAGTAGCTGGACCTATCTGGTACGCGACCGTCAGGCTCACGGCGTCGCAGTGCCCTCGGCGGTGACCCTCCATGGGCACCTCTTTCTGCTGGTCAGCCACTGCACCCGCACCGAGGCGGCTGCTAAGCTCGCGACGAGCATGGACGCCCAACGCTGGTCGAACATCCTGTCGGTGGAAAGGGCCTTCCGGGCCGGGAGCCCACATCCCGGCGGCGGGCCGCGGGAGGCCTACATCGAGGTGGCGGCCCGCTGCAACCTGCGTTGCATCATGTGCCCGATCACGGTGGATCCCCGCTACCAGCCGGGCTCCGGCTGGCCGGGGCTGTTGGAGCCGGAGCATTTCGAGCGGCTGGAGCCGGTGTTCGCCACCCTCCACCGGGCGCACCTCTTCGGCCTCGGCGAGCCGCTGCTCAACCCCCACCTCTTCGACTATGCCCGCCGGCTGTCGCGAGCCGGGGTCGAGGTGTGGACCACCACCAACGCGACCCTGATCGACGACAGCAAGGCGGAGGCGATGTTCGAGGCGGGCTTCGACCGCGTCTCGGTATCGATCGACGGCGCCACCCCCGAGACCTACGAGCGCATTCGCAAGCGCGGCAAGTGGGAGGACCTGTTGCTCGGGCTGGAAGCCCTGGGCCGCACCCGCCGCCGCCACGGGCGGCCCTATCTGGTGATCTCGATGGTGGGGATGGTCTCCAACCTCGAGGAGACCTCGCAGCTCGTCGAGCTCGCCCACCGGGTGGGCGCCGACGAGGTGTTCATCGAGGTGATCTACGACTGGCCGCATCCGGATCTCCACGAGGTGTACCGCCGAGAGACGGTCTCGAACCTGGGCACCGAGCGCGTGCGGGAGCTGGTCGAGGCCGGCCGCCGGCGAGCCGGTGAGCTGGGCGTTCGGTTTACCAGCCGGATCGACGAGTGGGGTGGGGAGGTGAACCGCAAGGAGGCCGGCTCGGAGCACGACCCGGACCCGCTGGCGACCATCGGTGCCATCCCCCCACCGAGCCTCCAGGGAGGGGACGGCGAGGGGGCTGCAGGAGAGACGGAGCCCGATTCCGGGCTGGTCCAGATCGGCCGCACGCCGGAGACCCCGAAGCGGGAGCTGCGCGAGGAAGAGCTGCTGCCCTTGCCTTTCCCGTGCAGCGAGCCCTGGCAGACGATCAACGTCAGCGCCGCCGGCGAGGTGCGCACCTGCTGCTTCAACAACCGCATCTACGGCCGGCTGGCGGACGCCGACATGGACGACATCTGGTACGGCGAGAGCTATTCCGAGCTGCGCCGTCTTCACGTCACCCGGCGCTCGCCGCCGGAATGCAACGACTGCGTCAAGAGCTGGCGGGTCAAGCGCTCCCCCTATCTGCGGCCCCCGGAGGCGGACCCCGAGCTGCCCGCGAGCTCTGCCACGAACGGCTCCCCGGAAGACGCCACGGCCCGCGGCCGGCTTCTGGCACCCGCCGACGGCGACGTCGTCACCGGCTCCCACCTGGTGGTGGTGGGAACGCTGCCGCCGCGCTCGCGGCTCAAGCGGTTCGTGGGCCGCGCCGAGCCGCCGGTGCTGCCGGAGGTCTGGCTCGACGGCAGCCTCCTGGCGCGTATCGAGGACGTCGGGACCCACGACGGCGACCGCTTCGCGGCGGTGATCCCGGTCGATTTCGTCAGCGAAGGCAGCCACCGGCTCACCCTGCGCGGCCCGGACGCCTCGGAGTCTGGTGACGGGGGGGGCGCCAAGGAGGGCGGTGAGATCTGGGCGGTGCGGCACATCCAGATCGGTCCGTTCGACGCCCGCACGGGGATGCCCCAGGGGCGCGACGACGTCCCGACCCGGGCCGCCGTATCGCGTCTGGCCGTCCCGGTGGAGCTGGGCTACGAGGAGCACGAGCCCCAGGCGCTGCTCAACGGCCGGAAGCATCCCCTGGCGGCCTGGGTCTGCGGCACCTATGGCAGCTCCTGGCGCGGGGTGGCGGTGGTCGAGCTGCAAGACGTCCCCCCCGGCGCCCACGAGCTGGAGCTGTGCCTGCGGCACCACGCCAGCCCCCGAATCCTCTTCTACCGCCTCCCGGATCCGGCCCGTGTACCCGACGATCCCGTGCCGAGCGGGAGAAGCTCAGCCCACCTCTCGGAGCCGCGGCACGCGTCGGATCCCCCGCCCCACCGCGTTCCCGCGCCGTCCTGAAGGCTTTACCTTCCGGGAATCCCCATGCTCTACGATCTCTCCCCCCGTCTCGGACCCGACACCCCGGTGTGGCCCGGGGACACGCCGTTCTCCTCCAAGCTCACCTGGTCGATGGCGGAGGGCTCGCCGGTCAACGTCTCGGCGCTCACCACCACGCCCCATCTGGGCTCGCATGCCGACGCCCCGTTCCACACCGAGGCCCGGGGTGAGACCATCGGCGAGCTGTCGCTGGATCCCTTCCTGGGTCCGTGCCGGGTGGTCCAGGTGCCACCGGCCCCACAGATCGAGCTGCGTCACGTGATTGGCAAGCTGGAGGCCGGCAAACCGGACACCCAGGAACACTCACCGCTGTCTCCGCCGAGGCTGCTGCTCCGGACCGGCAGCGTCGAGAATCGCAAGACGTTCCCGGAGCGCTTTTCGACGCTGGCACCGGAGCTGGCGGCGTGGCTGGCGGAAAACGGCTGTCTGTTGATCGGGCTCGACACCCCGTCGGTCGATCCGCTGGAGTCGAAGACCCTGGACGCCCACCACCACCTGCTGGGCAAAGGAGTGGCGATCCTCGAGGGTCTGGTGCTCGACGGCGTGCCGGAGGGCACCTACGACCTGATCGCGCTACCGCTCAAGATGGCCGGTCTCGACGCCTCGCCGGTACGCGCGGTGCTGCGGACGCTGTGAGCCCCGCAGTCGACCCGTTGCTGGAGAGAAAGACCCATGCCAAGCAAGCTCACACCAGTCCAATTCTTGGACGTGCAAACTTACTCCAAACCGGGTTGGCTCTATGAGGACCCTCGGCGCAAGCCAAGCAGGGTTTGGCGTCGACTCCAAGAGGCACTGACTCACGGAGAGTGTCCCTACTGTAGAAACACGCTGTACAAGCATGAAGAGCAAAACCTCCGGACCTACCAGAACGACGACCCGGACTACCCTGCAAGCGATGGCTTGTTTCAAGCCATCCTCCGCTGTCGCTGCGGCTGGTGGTCGTACCATTTTCGGGATGGCTCGGAGGGCCAACTCGGCCAGGAATTTCAAGAGGGGATTCTGAGAACCCTACCGGTAAGCTCTCACGAGATTCCCCTCACGGAGCTGACAAGGCATCTGGGGAAAGACTTCTCTGCGATCCGACACATCGATCCACATAAGTTGGAAGGCATCATCGGGGGTCTCTTCGCCGAGCACCTCGATTGCAAAGTCGAGCTGACGGGCAGGAGTCACGATGGTGGTGTCGACCTCTTTACGGTCGAAGCGGAGGACCCAATCGCGATCCAGGTCAAGCGTCGGTCTCGAAATGCCAGTGAGTCCGTCGCGGCTGTGCGGGATTTTCTCGGTGCCCTCGTAGTCAATCACGTCCGTCGAGGGATCTTCGTCACCACGGCTCCGAGGTTCAGCACGTTCGCGGAGGAAGCGAAGGCGCAGGCCGAGCTCGAGGGCTTCCTCATCGATCTCATCGACTTCGACCGGCTGAGAAAAATCTTCGATCTCTCGTGGAAGCCTGGTATCAGTCACCAAGGTGAGGCATCTTGGAAAGACCTCTCTTACCTATCGCAGCGGAGCGACGGCCTGCTCGAGTCTGCTGAAACCGCACCGGAGAGACACGGCTTACTCCCCGTAGACTGGTGGACGGAAGAAGGCGAGCTGTAATGAGTTTCTCACCCTCCATCCTCTCGGGCACCCCGCAGCAACCGCAAAGCCGCCTGAAAGCGCGGCTCGTCGGGTTGCAGCTCCACGGCGCGCTCGACGGCCTTCAACGCTTCTTGGCGCATCCCAAGATTGTCTCGGGCGATGCCCAGGTTGAGCCAGGCCTCGGCGTAGGCGGGCTGCGCCGCCACCGCCGCCTCCAGCGCCTGCGCTCCTTCGTCCAAACGACCCCGCTGGATCAGCAGGATCCCCAGGTTGTTGAGCGCCAGGGCGTGGCCCGGGTCGGCCTCGGCCGCCGCACGGTAAGCGGCCAGGGCCGCTTCGGCGTCGCCCCGGCGGGCGGCCAGCACGCCCAGGTTGTAGTGGGCCTCGGCATACCCCGGATCGCGCCGTAGCGCCTCCTCGAAGGCCTCCTTCGCCGCCTCCAGCCGGTCGCGACGCGCCAGGGTGAGACCGAGCTCGGTCCAGGCCGAGGCCCGGGAGGAATCCAGCTCGAGGCTCCGGCGCAGCTCCCGCTCGGCCTTCTCGAAGCGGCCCTGGTCGCGGTAGGCCACACCCAGCCGGGCATGGGCTTCCGGGTCGTCAACCCGCTCCGCCACCGCCGTCTCCAGCGCCCTCACCGCCGCTTCCGTGTCGCCGGCCTCAGCGCGCAGCACGCCGAGGTTGTAGCGGGCTTCCGGGTACTCCGGCCGCAGCTCGAGCGCCCGCTCCACAGCGGTCACCGCTTCCCCGCCTCTCCCCCGCTTGCCCAGCACCACCCCGAGGTTGAACCACGCCTCCGGCAGCTCCGGCGCCAGCTCCAGCGCCCGCCGCAGCTCTCGCTCCGCCTCCTCCAGCCGCCCCGTTCGCTGGAGCAGCACCCCGAGATTGAAATGCACCTCGGGGTCGCCGGTGAGCACCTCCGCCGCTCGGCGCAGCGGTGGCTCCGCCTCCTCGTACTTGCCCGCCCAACCGAGGACTTTGGAGAGATTGAGATCCCGCCGCGCGTAGTACTCGCGGTCGAGGGCCGCGGTCTCCCGTTCGTAGATCGCCTGCCAGCGGGCTCGCACCGTCTCCGTCGGGGGCCACGGGGGGGCCGGGATTCCTTGCGCCGGCAGCACTTCCCGCACCATCGCTCCGGCGATCTCCTCGGCGATGCGCCGGTGTACCGGGATGTCCGGGTGAACGTGGTCGAGCAGCAGCTCGTCGCCGAGGATCGGATGGCCGATCCGGCGCCGGTTCTCCTCCGCCAGCAGCTTGGGCAGCTCGACCAGCGGCAGATCCCGCTCGCGGGCGATCTCGCCGATCAGCGCCACCACCGGCTCGAGAGCGCGCAGCGGCGCCACGTCGAGGTCCTTGGCACGGACAAAGGCGGCCTCCGCCTCGGCAAATCGCTCCTGAGCGAGCAATGCACGGCCCTCGCGGAAGTGGAGCTCGGCGTAGAGGGGATCCAGCGCTTCGGCCTCTTGGAGCAGCGCGAGAGCGGTGGCGGGATCGCTCGCTGGTGCCTTGGCGAGGAGGGCCTCGACGCGCCTCCGGTCTTCCGGCGACAAGCGCTCCCCATGCTCGGACTTGAAGGGTGAGAAGTCCTTGAGGTTGGAGACCGGCTGCACCAGCACCACCCCGGCCCCGGCGTCCCGGGCCAGCGCCACGATGCGCTCGAGGTTCCAGCCGAAGTGATCGACCACCTGGCGCTCCAGCTCCTCGTCCCGGTGATAGCGGCCGAGACCGGTCCAGCCATCGAGCTTGGTCTCGACCTCGGCGGCCAGCCCTGGAGGCTCGTTCTCGCGGTCGCGGGTGAGATCGAGCCAGGCGTGCCGCGCCAGGGCGTAGAAGCGCCGGCCGGACAGCCACACCCGCAGGCGCCGCATGCCGGGGCTGGCGCGCAGCACCCCCTCGTAGGTGCGCTCCTCCAGCAGCTCGTTGTGCCCGGTGTAGAGGACGAACAGGTCGGGCTGGTAGAGCACCAGCTCGCGCATCAGCACCGCGATGCGGTAGCTGGCGTAGGAGATGGCTCCGGCGTTGATCACCTCCCACTTGCGGGACGGATCGAGCTCGGAGAGGTAGAGCTCCAGCCAGCGGGGAAAGGCCACCCGGTGGTCGTAGGGGCGACCGGCGGTGGTCGAGCCGCCGAGGGCGAACACGCGGTAGGTGCCCGGGGCCTTGTCCACCGGAAAGCGCTGGGGATTGAAGAACGCCAGCCGGTCAGGATTGGTGGCCCACACCTCGCGGCCGTCCGGCAGCGTCCTGCGTGCGAACACCTCGCGGCCGCCGGCGAATCCCACGAACGGATCCTCGTAGCGCAGCTCGTCGCCGATCCCGAAGAGCGCCAGAGCCCCTTCGACCAGGGCCAAGAGGAGCAGGGGCAGCGCCAGCCCGAAAAGCACCAGCAGAAGTCTCGGGAGAAGTCTTGGGAGCAGTCTTGGGAGGATCTTAGGCGAGAGCCCGCGTGTCACACCGCCGGAGGTCATCCGAGGCAGTATCGCACAGGGTCGCGCGCCGGCTCGGCTGCGGCTTCCGCCAGGGTCGGTTCCACGAAATCCATTAAACTTCGGAAGCTGATCGGACTTTTACAGGGCTTTGGGCCACCTGACATGGAATCCCTTCACGGCATGCGATGGCGCCACCGGCTCGGCTTCGTGGTGGCGGTCTTCGTAACCACCACGCTGGTCCTGCTCCTGCTGAGCGTCACCGGGATGGAGCTCCTCTCCGCGGCCCGGTCCTACGTCGGAGGCGAGGCGCTGTGGTCGAAGGCCCAGAAGGACGCCGTCTATCACCTGAGAGAGTACGCGCTGAGCGGTAACGAGGACGAGTGGCGGGCCTTCCGGGACGCCCTGCGGGTCGTCCACGGGGACCAACAGGCCCGTATCGCGCTGCAACAGGAAGAGCCGGACCCGGTTGCGGCGTCCGAGGGGTTCCGGATCGGCGGCAACCATCCCGACGACATCCCCAAGATGATCTGGCTGTTCCGCTGGATCGAGCTGTTCGACCCTTTTTCCCGGGCGCTCGCCAACTGGGAGCGAGCGGACGCGACAATCCTCGAGCTGGAGCACCTCGGCGAGCGTCTTCGGATCGCCCGGGCGGCTGGTGCCAGCACCGACCGGATGGCGACGCTCCTGCTCGAGCTGGACGGCCTCAACCGCGAGCTGACGCGCTACGAGGAGGGCTTCTCGGCGCACATGGGCGCCGGGACCCGCCAGCTCAAACGCGTGATCCTCGGATTGATCGCCGTGGTGACCCTGGCTCTGCTCGCCGCCGGTATCTGGATCTCCCACCGCTTCACCCGCTATGTTCGCGAGTCTGCTGCCGCCCTGGCGGAGAGCGAGAAGCGCTACCGGGCACTGGCGGAGAACAGCGCGGTGGGGATCTGGCACGTAACTCCCGAAGGAGAGACCATCTACGTCAACCCGGCCATGCAGAAGATGTTGGAAGCGACCGGGCCGGAGCAGATGGCGGGAGAGACCTACCACCGGTTCTTCCCGGCGATGAGTCTCCGAAAGGTCGAGGCGGAGCGGGTGAAACGCATTGCCGGCGAGCCGTCGACCTACGAGGCGGAGCTCGTGGGATGGCAAGGCGGCCGGCGCCCGGTGCTGGTCTCCGGAGCACCCATCCTCGATTCCGAAGGCGAGCTGCGAAGCACCATCGGCACCTTTGTCGACATCAGCGACCGCAAGCAGGTGGAAGAGCTGCTCCAGCATCAGGCGCTCCACGACCCGCTCACCGACCTGCCCAACCGGACGCTCTTTCTCCAGAGCCTGGAAAAGGCCCTCGAACGAGCGCGGAAGGATGACTCGCTGCTCGCCGTGCTCTTTCTCGATCTCGACCGTTTCAAGGTCATCAACGACAGCCTGGGTCACTCGGTCGGCGACCAGGTCCTGATCACCCTGGGCCGCAGGCTGGCCACCTGCCTGCGCGACCGGGACCTGGTGGCGCGGCTCGGCGGCGACGAGTTCGCGGTGCTGCTCGAGCGACAGACCAGTCGCCAGGGGGTGGTGAGCACGGCGGCACGCATCGGCGACGTCATCGAGGAGATGGTGGAAGTGGACGGAACCCGGCTCCGCCTCACCGCCAGCCTGGGCATCGCCCTCAATCGCTCCCCCCACGAGGACGGCCAGACCCTGCTGCGGGACGCCGACATCGCCATGTACGTGGCCAAGCGCAAAGGCGGCGGGCAGCACCACGTCTTCGATCCCCTGGCCGACGCCCGCGAGACCTTCCAACTCCACTTTGAGAACGCCCTGTGGCAGGCGGTGGACAACGATGAGCTGGATCTCGTCTACCAGCCCATCGTCGATCTCCAGGAGGGCCGGATCGCCGGGCTCGAGGCGCTCCTGCGCTGGCGACGCCCAAGCGGCGAGATCATCCCACCCAGCGAGTTCATTCCGGTGGCCGAGGAGACCGGTGCCATCGTGCCCATCGGCGGCTGGGTGCTGGAGCAGGCCACCCGGCGCATGGCGGTCTGGGCAGCCCGCTGGCCGGACGAGAATCTGTGGCTGAGCGTCAACCTCTCGGGACGCCAGGTGCGCCGGCCGGAGCTCTACGACGAGCTGCGCGTCGCCCTCGAAGACACCGGGGTCGATCCGGAGCACCTGTGCCTCGAGATCACCGAATCCCTGCTCACCCAGGTTCCCGAGCACGTCGAGCGGCTCAAGAGCCTCGGCACCCGCGTCGCCATCGATGACTTCGGCGCCGGCTATTCCTCCCTGGTGGCCCTGCGCCATCTGGCGGTCGATACCCTCAAGATCGATCGCCTCTTTCTCGACGGTATGGGCAGCGATCCACAGAGCTCGGAGCTGGTCCGGGCCGCGATCCAGCTCGCCAAAGCTCTGAGGCTGGAGGTGGTGGCGGAAGGTCTCGAGACTGCCGAGCAACTCGACCAGCTCCGCGCCATGGGCTGCGATCTGGCCCAGGGGTCCCACTTCTCTCCACCGTTGACGCGGGAGGAGGCCGAGCAGCTCATCGGCACCCGGCCGCGCTGGTGAGCCCAGGCCGGGATGCGCTCCTCACGAGCCCCCATTTCGGATAGCTCCGGGCCCTGTGCCTTGGGGTGGCGCCGGGTGGGGCTGCGACCTGAGAAGATACTGGAGAAAGGAGGACGGCATGCGAGCTCAGACAGCATCTTCCCGTGAGGTCTCGCTCTGGTGGCCGCTGATCATCCTGGCTGCTGTGCTGCTTTTGCTGGCCCTGGCGCCCGCCCTGTCGCAGGAGGCCGACCACGACGCCGAGATCACGCTGTTCAACGAGGGCAGCATCCTCTATCAGCGCAACTGCACCAACTGCCACGGCTTCCGGGCCAAAGGGGACGGTCAGGTCGCCCGATTGCTCACCGTCAAGCCCGCCGATCTCACGCAATTGGCGCTCAACAACGACGGTGTCTACCCGGCCGAGGAGGTGCGCGAGACCATCGACGGCCGCAAGGGCATCCTCGGCCACGGCATGCGCGACATGCCGATCTGGGGCGACGTCTTCCTCTCCGAGGACGGAGCCCCCGACGCGGAAGCCGCCGCCCAGCGCAAGATCCAGTCGCTGGTGGTGTACCTGAAGAAGATTCAGGCGAAGTGAGCGTGGTGGACATCCCGGCCAGAGGTCGTTGGATGGTCGTCGAGGAAGGAAGCGGCCCGGACGGCGAGTACATCACCGGCAAGGTCGATTACAAGCTGAGCCGGCCAAGGGGTGGCATGGAGGGTGACCGCAGTCGCGGTCGGGGCCGAGCTGTTCGGAGCGAGGATCCATCCCGGCGCGGGCAGAGGCTCCGACCCGCTCGGAACCCCCGTGTCGAAAAAAACAAGGGCTCTGACGGGCTAAGAAGTGCTGTTTTTTTTCGGAACAGGGGTTCCGACTGACAAAAAATGGCAGTTCCAAATGGAACTGGGGTTTCGAGCCGGTCAGAAGCCCTGGCCGGTCGGAAAGAGGTCTTCCGAGCCGGTGGTAAGACCTGTGGGGCATCCCAAGCGCTCTTCCGAGCCGGCCGCAAGGCCTGTCAGGACACCGGCTCGACCTCGATGTCCGAGAGCTCGACGGTGGAGATCTTCTTCAGCTTCTTGGCCACCGTCTCGGGGGTGATGTCGTCCACCGTGAGCTTGCGGCCATCGCGGCCCCAGTTCTCGGAGTCCATGAACAGGATCCCACCGACGCGCCGGTAGTTGAAGCCCTTCCGGAGCCGCACGCCCCCGTTGCCGGTGTGGAAGCTGTAGGCGAATTGCTCCAGCCGCCCGGTGTCCGGATCGAACCAGTACAGGTACTCGTCGCTGGCGTCGGTCGAGGTCCCGACCTCGAAAGTCACCTTGATCTTGCGCAGCCGGCGGCCGTCCCACTCCTCGAAGCCGAGGTCCTGCTTGTGCACGCTCGGGTCGTTGAGGCGGTAGGGCAGGAACGGGAAGTAGACCCGCGCGCTGACCATGTCGCGCCAGCCCTGCTCCTCCTCCGGCGACACCTCTTGAGCGACCCCGTCGAGCCACACCTCGACCCGGTCGTTGGTCGTCCGCACCCGCTGCTCGGCGCCTTTGCGGGTGTCGCTGATCACCTGATGATCGAAGCGATCGCCCTCCATCCTGGACACGACCCGGAAGCTTCCGGAGCGCGAGGTGATGGTCAGGGTCGTCTCCGAGCCCTCGTAGAGGTCGCCGCCGTGAAAGGCGATGGCCCGGTCGACGACCTCCTGGGCGGTGTCGGGAGCGCTGTCCGGGGTTCTGCCGGTCGCGGCGGCCGGCTGGGCGAGAGCGACGGTCAGAGGGGTCAGGAGCACGATCGCGGCGATCGCCAGGATCGGCGGCAAAGACAGGGCAGGCGTCGGGCTTGGGGCTCGGGACATGTCGGATCCTCGTCGGGTTCGGTGGCTGAGCTGGATGTCCTAGAGCAAATCTTGCAGGATACGAACCTCCACAAGCTCCTGTAACCTTCTCACAGTCCCATCCGTTCCTGTTCGTGGAGAGACAATGACGGGGTTCGACACGGCGGTCGCACAGCACCAGCGGCGGATCTTCTCCTTCGCCTACTACCTCCTCCACAACCGGGAGGAAGCGGAGGACGTGACGCAGGAGGTATTGCTGCGGCTGTTTCGAAACCGTCGGACCGTCGAGCCGGAGCGCATGGGCGCCTGGCTGCTGCGGGTGACCCGCAACGCGTGCTACGACCTGCTTCGGCAGCGCAGAACGCGCAACCGTCACACCGCCGAGATCGACGAGGAGGTGGCGCTGGAGCTTCCCGACGAGGACACGCCGAGCCCGGAGAAGCAGGCGGGAGCCGCGGTCTTCCGCCACAGTCTCCAGGAGGCGCTCCGGGAGCTTCCCGAGCCCTACCGCAGCGTCCTGATCCTGCGCGAGATCCAGGGTCTGAAGTACCACGAGATCGCCGAGACGCTGGAGATGCCTCTCAACACGGTCCGTGTCAACCTCCACCGCGGACGCAGAAAGCTGCGAGAGCGATTGCACGAGGATTATGCCGATGCCACGATCCAATGAGACTCCGACCCACATCGGTCTGCCGGGCTCCCCGGGCTGCGACGACGTGATCGATCACCTGGAGCTCTATCTGGACGGTCTCGACGGCACCGACGGCGCCGACGAGGGGCTGCCGAGCCTATCCGGGGACGACAAGGCGGTCGTCGAGCAACACCTGACCCGGTGCCCCTCCTGCGCCCAGGAGCTGAACCGCGCTCAGCGGATCCGCGACGGCCTGCGGGCGCTTCCCGACGTGCCGTACGAGCTGCCCGGCGCCGAGCCCACCGCGAGCGAAAAGCTGTTCCCCGGCACCTGGGCGCGGCCGGCAATGCGCTGGGCGGTTCCTCTGGCTGCGGCCGCGGTGGTGGCGGTCGCGGTGTGGATGGCCCTGCCCCGCAACCCGGGCGCCGACCCCGGGACGAGCCCCGGAACCGTCACGGCAGCCCACACGGTCTCCGACGAGGAGCTGGCCCGCGCCGAGCTCGAGGCCCGCTACGCCCTCGCCCGTCTCGCCGAGGCGACCCGCCGCGCACGCCGGGAGATTCGCGAGGACGTCCTGGCCCGCCACGTGGTGGCACCGGTTCAGCGCGAGCTGCTCCGCTCGTTCAGCACGCCGCAGATCCCGGAAGATGCCCAGCAACCGCCGCAACCGCCGCAACCGCCGTCTCTGTGAAACCGCTTTCCGAACGAAGAGAGAACCAACCGAGGTGATCGTCATGACCCAGCCCCCACGCCAACCACCATGCCACCGTCGAGCTCGACCGCCGTCCCGGCTTCTCGCCGCGGCGGTCTTGCTCGCCCTCACCACCGGTCTGGTTCCCGGTATCGCGGCCCTCGCGCAGCGGCCCGAGGACGAGGGTTTCCCGTTCGAGATGCCGGAGATCTTCTCGGAAGAAAACGTCACCGTGGAGATCAACCTGCCGCGCTTCCTCCTGGGTATGCTGGCCAAGTTCACGGAAGGCGAGACGGACGACGGGTTCTCCAAAGTGATCGCCGGCCTCGAGGAGATCAAGGTACGGATCTCGGAGGTCGAGGAGGGCTTGCCCCGGACCGCGGTGGACGAGATCCGGGACGCCGCCGGCAAGCTGGATCGCCAGGGCTGGTACCCACTGATGCGGGTCCGGGAGGAGGACGAGAGCTTCTACATCTACCTCCGGCAGCAGGGGGACACGGTCCACGGCGTGGTGGTGCTGTTCGCCGACGAGACCGAAGCCGGTTTGATCCACATCCGCGGCACGGTGGACCCGGAGGAGCTGGGCCGCCTGGGAGCGAGCCTCGATCTCCCCGGGCTCTCCGAGGCCATCGAGAAACACCCGCTACGCAAGAAGGTAGAGGAGGAGCCGTGAGACGCCTTTCCCGGAAGCTTGCAGCCCCGCCGCTCGCCCTGGCGCTCGTCACCGCATCTCTGGTCGGCTGCGCCAGCGCTCCCTCGATCTACACCGTCCGCCGGGGCATCGAGGAACAGGTGCCCCAGGCTCATTTCGAGAAGGAGACCCAGATCCGCCTGGGCCGGATCTCTCTCGGGTTGGCCAAGAAGATCTTCGCGCTGGTGGCCGACGAGGAGGAAGAGCGCTCCCCGGAGATGGCCTTTATCCGCAGTCTCAAGAAGGTGGAGGTGGGCGTCTACCAGGTGCGGCTCTCCAGCACCGAAGAGGAGCGTCTCGCGCTCCCCCGTCACTTCGAGCGAGCGCTCGCCCGCGGCGGCTGGGAGACCCTCATCCGAGCCCGGGACGGCGGCGATCAGACCTGGATCTTCCTGCGCCCGGACGGGGACATGCTACGTTCCCTGTACGTGGTGACCTACGACGGCGGCGAGCTGGTGCTGGTCCACATCGAGGGACGGATGGACCTCCTCCTCGAAGAGCTGGCCAAGGAGAACCCGGAAGGGCTCGCCGATTTGTTCGTGGAAGAATTCAGCTGACACCAGGTTCTTGAACGAGTGGACCCGACAAAAGGGGGACGGTGGGGAGCAGAGCCCGCACCCACCGTCCCAAGGGTCTTTCTGTCTGTAGATGCGCAGACGGAACGGGAAATGAATAGCGCGACGTGTTGATGCATCTCTTCCGCGTATACTGCTTCCGCGAAAAGGTGGCTCAAGCCGCCGGCTCGGTGATCTCCAGCGTCTGATTCGCCTCGACGTCGGTCAGGGTCTGGGTCTCGCCCGAGGGCCAGGTGACCTCGATCTTGTCGACCTTGGTCGCCTTGCCCAATCCGAAATACAAGGGCATCGAGCTCTGGGAGAGATACCCCGACTTGCCGTCGTGGATCCGCGACTGGACCATCCCCCCGGCATGGACCTTGACCACCGCTCCCAGACCGTCCCGGTTGGATTGCGTTCCTGTGAGATCCACCTGCAGCCACCGAACGGCCTTCTTTTGCGTCAGGTCGCTCACCAGCACCATGGGCTCCGAGTTGAAGTCGTTGGTCACGATGTCCAGATCGCCGTCACCTTCCAGGTCCAGGAACACGGACGAGCGGGTGCCCAGGTTGGCGTAGACCACCAGCTTTCCCGTCCGATCCTTGCAGCGCTCGTGGTCGCGGTCCGGGCCGGGGTTCTGCGCCGTCCCGCAGTCGAGCTCGAACCACGGCACTTTGACCCGGCCATCGCGCCGGGGCTCGACACCCAGAACGAATTCCGAGTGCTGGAAACGCTTTCCGGCCTCGTTGATCATCACCGAGTTGATGCCGTAGCGGAACGGATAGTTCATGCTCGAAGCGACGAAGACGTCCTCGTAGCCGTCGGCGTTGAGGTCTCCTACCGAAAAGCCCCACGGCCAGTAGTTCTCCGCGCCAATGTCATCGGACACTTCCTCGAACTTGCCGTTCCCCAGATTGCGGTAGAAGGCGTTGCCGAAAATGTTGTTGCTCCCGCCCTGGAGGAACTCCTCGGGCCACTTCATTTCGGACTTGAGGCGCTCGAAGCGGGGGCCGACGTCCTGGCTCATGTCGGAGTGCATGTCGGTGAGCATCAGGTCCTGGTCCCCGTCGTCGTCGAAGTCGAAGAACTCCACTCCCATGGAGCCCCAGGGCGTCTTGGGGAAGTAGGCCGCGGTCTTGTCGACGAACCTCTCGCCCTTCTGGCTCTCGTAGTAGCGATCGTCGCCCTGCATGTTGAGCAGATAGACATCGGGCCACGGATCGTCGTTGAGCAGGGTGAAGGTGGCGTCGCCGGTCCAGCTTCCATCGGCGAGACCGGTCGCCTTCGAGACGTCGCGGAAGTGGTGGCCACCCTGGTTCTCGTACAGGATGCTGGTCTCGGTGCGGTCGGGATGGAGCTGGCCGGCGAAAGCGTCCCGGCGGCCGACATAGGCCCCGCCGCGGCCCTTCGCGTCGACAGTGTAGACACCGACGTTGGTGACCAGCAGATCGAGCCGGCCGTCGCGGTTGTAGTCGAAAAAGACGATCCCGGAGGAGTGCCCGACGTGGTCGACGCCGGCGGCCTTCGAGATGTCCCGGAATCGTCCGCTGCCCTGGTTCTCGAACAGGTGGTTGCCCTGGTTGACGGTGGTGACGTAGAGATCCGGGTCGCCGTCGTTGTCGATGTCTCCAAAGGAGGCGGTGACGCTGATCCGGTCCGCGAGCCCGACGCCGGCGCGGGAGGTCCAATTCTCAAAGGTGCCGCCCCCTTTGTTGTGCCAGAGCTGGTTCTCCCCGATCTGGGTCGTGAAGTAGAGATCGAGATGGCCGTCTCCGTCAACGTCCGCGGCCGCGACGCCGTTGCCGTGGTCGTAGTGCACCGGCTTGTAGTGCTTGCCGGCGTCGTCGACGATCCGGTGGACGAAGGTGATGCCGCTCTCCTTCACCCGATCCTCGAAATGGAAGCCGGTGAAGACGCTCGATGCGCGGGCCTCCTGCATCTGCTGGCGGGCGCGGGGAGCCAGGACCTCGACCCCTTCGTCGGGTTTGGGCACCTCGACGATCTGGGGACCGTCCTGGGCCCGAGCCGGAGCGAGCGCCGGCAGGAGCACCACCAGAAGGCAAGTAGCAGAGAGAAGGAAGCGGGGGCGGGGCGCGGAAGCAGGGGCAGCCGCGAACTGGGTCACCATCGAAGTCTCCTTAAAGTCGTCTGGGAGTCGTCGCCCATCGAGTGGATCGCAGGGTTGAGGAGCTCCCGGCTGAGGGAACCGACTGCCGGGAATCGTTGACAACACTATATCGGGTGAACCCGCGGAGCCGGGGTGGGAGCCGGTGCTAGACTTTCGCCCGGCCCTCCAGGAGTAAACCATGACGCATAGCGACCGCTCACCAAGACCCTTCTCCCGACGACCCTTCTCCCGACGACGAGGTTACAGATCCAAGCTCCTGCCGCTCATCTGGGTGCTGTTGAGCGCGGCATCGGCCGCCTCCGCCGAAGCGTCCAGGGGCGGTGCGCCCTGGGAGGGTGCCCCCTTCGCCGGCGATCCTGCCGCGATGCTCGCCGCGGCAGCGGAGCTGCCACCACCGGACGACGCCGAGGTGGAGATGTTGCTGACGGAGACCGAGCTCGTGGTGGAAGCGGACGGGTTGCGCAGCTATCAACAACGCCTGGTGTATCGGATCCTCAAACCCACCGGGCTGGATGCGTGGTCGACGGTGGAGAGCCCGTGGTCGCCCTGGTACCAGGAGCGTCCGGTAATCCGCGCCCGGGTCATCACACCCCAAGGCAGGGTCCACGAGCTCGATCCGGCGACGGTGGCCGAAGCGCCTGGTGAGCAGCGCGACCCGGGGGTGTTCCGCGACACCCGCGAGCTCCAGGCGCCGCTGCCGGCGGTGCAGGTGGGCGCCCTGGTCGAGACCCTCGTCCACCTCGAGCACAAGGAGCCCTTCTTCGCCGAGGGCGAGTCGCGCCGTCACTGGTTGGCCATGACGGTGCCGGTGCGGCGCTCGCGGACGATTCTCGACACGCCCGAGGGCCTGGAGCTGCGGATCGAGACCGGGGGGTTCGACGGGGAGCCCGAGGTGCTGCGGGAGGAAGATCCCGCGGGAGCCCGGGTCCGACGGATCTGGGAGGTGAACGACCTCGAGCCGGTTCTCTCGGTCGACCCCGGCCTGCCCTCGGACGTGCCGATGGCTCCCTACGTCGCCTTTGGCACCGGCACCTCGTGGGCCGAGCTGGCCAGGGACTACTCGCGAATCGTCGACGAGCAGATCGCAGCCTCCGCCGAGCATGCCGCCGAGCTCGCGGCCTTCGCCGGGGACGGCGAAGACCTCACCAGCCAGTGGGAACGGATGCAGCAGCTCATCGCCTCGCTCCACGGTCAGGTTCGTTATACCGGGGTGCAGTTCGGCGACGCCGGCATCGTCCCCCGGGCACCTCACGAGACCCTCGACCGCCGCTTTGGGGACTGCAAGGACAAGGCGGTGCTGCTGACCGCGCTCCTGCGGCGGGAAGGTATCCCCGCCTACCTGGCGCTGCTCAACACCGGCCCGGGGCCCGAAGCCCTCCCCGAGCTGCCGGGACTCGGTCTCTTCGATCACGCCATCGTCTACGTCCCGGGCGGCTCGCCGCTGTGGATCGACGCCACGGATCCCTACAGCCCGCTGGGCGATCTCCCTGCCAGCGACGAGGACCGCTGGGCGCTGATCGCGAGCTCGAACACCTCCGGGCTGATCCGCACGCCCGCCTCCGGCCCCGAGGACAACCTGACCCACGAGGTCCGCGAGATCTTTCTCGCTCCCCTGGGCAATGCCCGGGTGGTCGAGACCTCGGAGCTGCGGGGCGATCCGGCCTGGGAGCTGCGGGCGGGTTGGGCGGATGCGGAGCCGGCGGAGATCCGCTCCAGCCTCGAGGGCTATGTCGGCGACACCTACGGCGCAGCTCATCTGGTCCGCTTCGACCACACCCCGCCGTCGGACACCACCCGCGCTTTCCAGGTCGAGGTGGAAGCGGAGGAGGCCAGCTACGGCGCCACCGATCTGCAGGAAGCCCTCGTTCTGCTGAGTCTGACGCCGTTGTTCGAGGGGCTGCCGGCGCAGCTCTTTCCACGCAACGGTGAGCTTCGCCCACCCCGCGAGCACGACTACGTGCTCCTCCAGCCCTACCGGACGATCTGGGAGTACCGGGTGCATCTACCGGAAAACCTCGAGCTGCGGCAGATGCCGGAGGCCCTCGAGCGATCCCTGGGGCCGGCGACCTTCTCGCAGAGCTTCGAGCTGTCGGAGGACGGTCGGACCCTCGCCGCCCACGTCGTCTTCGACACCGGCGAGCGCCGCTACACTCCGGCCGAGGTGACCGCATTCCAGGAAGCGGTGTTGCGCCTCAACGAGGAGCGTCGCTCGCAGGTCCTCGTGTGGTTCGATCAGACGGTCCACGTACGTCTCTCGGAGCAGGGAGTGGCCGCCGCGGTGGCGGAGGCACAGCGACTGATCGGTCTCGAGCCCGGCCGGGCGCTGCCCCGGGCGCTGCTGTCGCGTGTGCTCCTGTCCGGAGGTCTGGGAGAGGAGGCCCGCCGCTCCGCGGCCGAGGCCACACGGCGGGAGCCGGACGCCCCGGTGGGACATCAGCTCCAGGCCTGGGCCCTGGTCCACGACGAGGTCGGTCGCCAATTCCGTACCGGCTTCGACCGCGAGGGCGCGCTGGCCGCCTACCGTCGGGCCTTGGAGCTGGATCCGGACAACCGCCTGATCCGCACCGATTACGCCATCCTGCTGGAGCACGACGCCGACGGGAACCGCTACGCGGAGGACGCCGACCTCGACGCCGCCATCGAGCAGTACCGGCTGGCGTTGGAGACCGACGACAACGACCAGATCGCCACCAATCTGCTGATCGCTCTCATGTGGGCCGAGCGCTTCGAGGAGCTGCGGGAAGGGTTGAAGACCTACGGCGAGACCCAGAGCCGGTCGTTTCTCTCCGTCGTCGCCACGGCGGTGCTCGACAGCTCCGAGACGGCCTTGCGGGACGCCCGGCGGCAGCTCCCGGATCTCGAAACCCGGGTCGGACAGGTGAGCGCCGCGGCACGCAATCTGATGCTGCTCCGTCGCTACGAGACCGCCGCGGCGCTGTTTCGGGGAGCCGGGCGGGACGCCTCCAACGCGGCCGCGCTGTTGAACATGGCGGAGCTGCTGGACGGGGTCCAGCCCTACGAGTCCCTGTCTCCGGACCCGACCACGTACGAAGGGCTCTTCCAGGCGCTCCTCGTGACGCTGATCCAGCCGGGAGAGCCAGACCCGGCGGACTTCCGGGGCTTGCTGGCTCCCGCGCTCCGCCGGGAGCTCGACCGGCAGCTCCAGAAGGAGTCCGAACAAGACGAGGCCTTGCCGCTGAGCTCGTTCATGCAACGGGTCGTGGACACCGCCGACATCCCCCGCAAGGTCCTGCTGGATTTGCTCCTGGGCTCTCTCACGGTCGTGCCCAGGGAGGAAACGCCCTATGGCAGCCGGGTGTCCGTGCGCTTCCCGCTCGCACAAGAGTCGGGGGAGAGCGAGGCCTACCTGGTGCGCGACGGGCAGCGCGAAGGGGGTACCGTCCTCTTTGTCGCCGGCTCGGACGATCCGGGCGTGGTGGCTTACGAGGTCCTCGACCGGGTGGAGCGGGGCGACCTGGAGGGCGCGCGGGCCTGGCTCGACATGATCTACGACGCGGCCTCCGCCCCGATCGAGCCCGACGAGCCGCTCTCCGGCAGCGTCTTCAACCGGCTGTGGACCCCCGGACGAGGATCGGCGACGGTCACGGGTGACCCTCCCGCCGGGGAAGCGGAGATGCGGGCGGCGGCCGCCGTCCTGCTGGCGAGCCTGGCCGACGAGAGCTCGCTCGAAAGGGCCGCCTCGCTGCTGGAGGAGGCCCGGGAATCGGTTCCGCAGGATCGGCAGACGGCTCTCGATCTCGGCCTGGCCGCGGCGTTGTCGTCGCTGGAGTCCTGGCAGGAGCTCCGGCCGGTCGCCGAGCGGTTGGCCGCCGCCGAGCCCGACTCCGAAATCGCCTTCCAACTGCAGACGCAGACGCTCGTAGGGCTCAAGGACGCCGACGCCCTCGAACGTCTCGCACGCCGGGCCCTGGAAAAGGACCCGCAGAGCCAGATAGGACAGATCGCGCTCTCGGAATCCGCCCTGCTGCGCGAGGACATCCCGAAGGTCCTGGACATCCTCGCCGGGATCCTGCGTGGACCGGCCCCGACCCCCACGCTCTTCAACAACGCCGCCTGGTACGCGCTGGTCCTGGGGCGGGTCGACGAGGAGGCGCTGCGATGGGCGCAGGAAGCGGCTCAGCGCGGCGACTATCAGGACCGCTTCATCCTCCACACCCTGGCCTCGATCTATGCCGAGCTGGGGCGCCCGCAGGAGGCCTATCGGGTGCTGCTGCAAGGCATGGAAGCGACCCAGGAGCCACCGGATTTCGCCGACTGGTACGTGCTGGGTCGGCTGGCCGAGCAATACGGGCTGCCCGAGGCGGCGAGACGCTACTACGAGCGAGCCAGGAGCCTGGACTCCGAACGCACCGCGTACTCGATCTGGGCACTCGCCGGCCGGCGTCTGGCCGAGCTTCCCGACGCCTCGTGACCCGACGCCCGGTGCGACGGCTCGCGCTGGTCCCCGCCGCCGGCCGCTCCCGCCGCATGGGGCGGCCGAAGCTGCTCCTGCCCTTCGGTGGCTCGACGGTGCTGGGCTCGCTGCTCGACGCCCTGGAGGAGGGCGGAGCCGGGGGCGTGGTCCTCGTGCTGGCCCCGGCGGAGACCTCGGACGCCGACGCGACGTTGCATGAGCTCGCCCGGCACCGCGGGCTGGAGGTCGCCGTCAATCCGCAGCCGGAGCGGGGGATGCTGTCGAGCCTTCAGGCGGGCGTCGCGGCACTGTCCCCGGCGTTTCTGGAATCTCCCGACAACACCCTGCTGGTCACCCCCGCGGATCTGCCGACGCTGTCTCCTGAGACGGTGAGGAAGGTGATCGAGGCCCGCGAGCGCACGGGCGCCGGGCTGGTGGTGCCGGTGACCGAGGCTCCCGACGGCGCAGGAGCCCGGCGGCGCGGCCATCCGTTGGCCCTGTCGCCGGCCCGGGTCCGCGAGATCGCCGAGCTCGATCCCGCCATCGGCCTCCGCCAGCTTCTCCAACGTCACGCCGACGAGGTGCTCGAGGTGCCGGTGAGCGATCCGGGGGCGTTTCGGGACGTGGACCGACCGGGGGATCTGGTGAGCCCGAACGGCTTGTGCTGACCCACCACCACCGCCGAGCCCATAAGAAAACCCCCGGCACGCCGCCGGGGGTTCCCTTCTACGACGGTACGTAGAGCTCTGTGTGGGACGATCAGCAGCCGATCGTGCAATAGGCGGTGGGCCAGCCGGTGCCGGTCGTGCCGGTGGGGTCGCAGAGATTGCACACGGAATCCGGAATCGTGAGGTCCCGATCGCAGCCTTCCGGATCTATCGACTGGGCAGCTCCGACGACACGGCCCGCAAGGGCCCCATCCTGGAGGTTGCGCAGGGTTTCGCGGCTCAGTTGCAGTCTCTTACGGTTCTTCCGCATGTGGGACCGACCTTTCTGGTAGCAGCTCCAAAATCGACAGATGTTCCGCATTGATTAGCGGCATCGGGGCTTAACTGTACATAGCGTAATCGCGCCCAGAAACAAAGTCAAGAGCCCACTCCCACCGCTGATCGGTGCCCGGAGGATCCCTCCAGGGGAGCTCAATCGCTGTCGTCCTCACCGGTCTCGCTCGCTCTCTCCTTGCCTTCCTTCCCCGCCTTGCGTCCTTCGGGGCTGGCGTAGAACTCGCCGATCAGGTCGCGGGCGCGGCGGACGTCCTCGCGGGGCTCGAGGATCCTGCCAAAAAGCGTGCGGTAGGTGTGGCGCAGGGTGTCCACGTCGCGCTCCTGGAGCAGCTTGACCAGCTCTTCCAGGACCCGCTGGGAGGTGGGTCCGTAGCCCTCGCGGCCGGCGTCTCGCTCCAGCAGCACCTGGGCGAAGAACAAAGGCTCCGGCAGATCCACCCGTCGCGGCCTCGCCGGGAGCTCGTCTTCCAGCTCCTCGTCCTCCTCGGCGTCGGCCTCGGCCTCGGCCTCCTCCGGCTCCGGCTCTCGGCGGTCCTTCCGCGCCTTGACGGCTAGCTCCTGGTCCTCCTCCGCGGCTTCCCAGGCTTCCGCCTCGACGTCGTCCTCGTCGTCGTCCGGCGCCGGCAGCTCGCCCGGCGGCTGGGTCTTGCCATCGAAGTAGAAGGGCAGCGACCGCACCTGCTTGGCAAAGCGCGAGAAGAGGAGGAACAGCTCCTTCTCCGAGCCAAAGTTGCCCACCACCCGTGCGTCTCGGCCGATCTCCAACCGCTCGGTCTCCTGCAGCACGATCTGGGCCTGGGCGGTCTCTTCCACCTGCAACGACTTGGCTTCCACCTTCCAGGCGGTGAGCGAGCCCTGGACGAAGCAGGCCTCGGCACAACGCACCGAGACCGCCTCGACCTCCACGTTGTGGTCGATACGGATGGAGCCGCCCAGGGACTCGATGGTCCCGTAGGCGCCGGAGTTCTGGATCACCAGGTTGCCGGGAGCTCGAATCGAGAGTTGGCCGTGGGCGTCCACCTCGATCCGGGTCCCCTGCGGGATGATCATCGTGGGGGCGGCTTCATCGCTGGCTGTGCGGCTCATAGCGGCGATCTTATCCCGGAGCCGGCGATCTCGGAGAGCTCTCTACAGCGCTATCTCGCCAGCAGCCTCGGCAGCGGCTCGAAATCCCTGAGCTCCGGCGCCGACCGAGCTCGCACCAGCAGCTTCTCCTCGTCCCGCCACTGGTGATCGAGGATGTAGATGCGGGGATCGACGGGGATGAGCTCTTCGTCCTCCATGCGGCGCACCTCGTAGTGGAGATGCGAGCTGGTGCTCCAGCCGGTGTTGCCCACGGTGCCGAGCAGCTCGCCCTGCCGCACTTTCTGCTTGCGGCGCACCCGGATCTCGTCCAGGTGGCCGTACAGGGTGACGAAGCGGTCGCCGTGACGGAGCACCACCAGGTTGCCGTAGCGCCACCAAGCGACGCTTCGCCTCAACGGATAGCGGTCGGCGAAGCTGACGTAGCCATCCGCCGGCGCATAGACCTCGGACCCCACGGGGGCGGCGAGATCGATGCCGGCGTGGAAGTCCTGCTGCTTGGTGAACGGGCTGCGCCGCTGGCCGAAGGGGCTGGTGAGGACGAAGGTCTCGCCCCGCAGCGGGCTCAGCGACGGGGTCGTGCGGGCCTGCTCGACGTGGGCCTCCTCGAAGTCGTCGACCTCGTCGAGAAAGGCCGCCAACACCCGGTCCTGCTCGTGCAAGCGCGCCATCAGCTCGTTGCCCTGTTGGATCAGATCTCTGTACACGGAGCCCTGGGGCACCGGCGCCGGCTTGAACGGGAAGCCTCCCTGACCGATGGACTCGTCGGTGGACAATCCATAGGCGAGAAAGACCTTGGAGAGCTTCAAGCGCAAGTCCTCGCCCCGCTCCCCGATCTCTTGCAGACGCGCGTGGAGCGCCGCCATGCGCTCGCCCTGGCGCTCGCGCTCGGCGAGCATCTGTTGGTAGCTCTGCTCGGAGAGCAGCCTGCCGACGACGTCCGGCGCCACCGTCACGGCAAAGCCGACGAACCCCAGATAGGCCAGGACGGCCAGGCAGAGGGCCACCACGTGCCGGGGCTCCAAGAAGAGATACCGCACCTTCCTGCGAATGTCGCTGGGATGGATCTGGATCTCGATCCGCGACCGGCGACCGCCTCCCGCACGGGATCGTGGTCCTTTGCCCGAGCCGCGCCGGTAGCTTCCTTGCGGGGTCTTGCTCGGGCCTTTGCCCGATCCCTTGCCCGCACCCTTTCGAATGCGCACCGGGGGACGGCTCATGGCGCGCCCCCTCCCGAGGCTCCCGACACCACCGGCTCCGCGATCCGCGGATCCGGCTCGGTCTCCCGAGGCACCAAGCGGTCGAGGAGGCCCTCGCGAGCGTGTCGCTGCACCAGCTCCAGCAGATGGGGCTGGAGCAAACGGCCACCGGCCACCACGTTGCCCCCCGCGGGGAACCCCTCCCGGCCGTCGAGATCGGTGACCCGGCCGCCGGCTTCGCGCACCAGCAGAACTCCTGCGGCGATGTCCCAGGGAGACAAGCGGAACTCGAAGAAACCGTCGTAGACGCCCGCCGCGGTCCAGGCGAGATCGAGGGCGGCGGCGCCGCAGCGGCGGATCGACCGCGCCTTCAGGAACAGGTCGTGAAACGCCCCCAGATAGCGAGAGAGGGCGGCCTTGGCGCGCCAGGGGTATCCGGTGGCGAGAAACGCACCCTCCAGGCCCTCGCGCTGCGAGGCCCTCATGGGGGACCCGTTGTGATGGGCGCCGGCACCCTTGGCGGCGCTGAACAGTTGGTCGGTCACCGGATCCAGCACCGCACCGGCCACCACCTCGTCGCCGCGACGGCAGGCCACCGAGATGCAGAACACGGGCAGACCCTGGAGGAAGTTGGTGGTGCCGTCCAGCGGATCCACCAGCCACTGGTAGTCGCCGTTGCCAAAGGACGATCGGCCGCTCTCCTCCGCCAGCACGTGGTGCTCGGGGAAGTGCCGCCGGATCTCCCCGAGAATCGCCGCCTCGCTCTCCCGGTCCGCTCTCGACACGAAGTCGTAGGTGCCCTTGTCCTCGACCCCCAGCGCGCTGTCGCTCATCGAGTCCCGGGCCTCGAAATAGCGCAGCAAGACCTCCGCCCCTACGCGGGCGGCGGCCACGGCCTTGGCGCGCAATTCCTGGTAAAACGAGCTCTGGCTCATCATCTCCGTCCCACTCAACGCGTGGAGGGTCGCGGCTCTTCCCGCTCCGCGAAATACCGCCGGACGAGCTTTTCCGCCGGCCTCCCCAGAAAGACGAAACCGGGCAGGGGCGCGGGTCTGTCCGAGCCCGTGGAGAAGACCTTCCAGACGAAGACTCCGGCCAGCCACGAAGGGCGGCCGAGGGCCGAGAGGAACGCATCGTAGGCCCGCGCCTGGTGCCTCTCGTCGGGCTCGCCGCCTTCCTCGTGCGGGCTGATCCACGCGCCCTTGCGGGCCGCGAAGCCGACCTCGGTCAGCAGCACCGGCTTGCCGTGGCGCTCCGCCAGATCGCGCAGCTCGTCCACGGCCTTGCGGGCGCCGGCAACGAGCTGCAGATCGGTCATCTCGGGAGAGTCTCCCAACGGATAGTAGGCGTCCACCCCCAGGTACTCGAGCTCGTCCCAGAAGGGTGCCCGGTCGGCGTCTCCCCACCAGTTGGCGCTGTAGGTGAGAGGGCCGCGAAAGAAGAGCCGCACGGACCGGATCAGGTGTCGCCACTCGGCTTCCCGTCCGAGCGTCTTGCCCAGCTCGACCCCGACGCTGAAGAGGTCGGCCTCCGCGTAGGCGGCGAGAAAGGCGTGGTGCACGATGTAGCGTCGGTAGGTGCGCCACCAGGTACGCCAGTCCTCCTCGGAGCCCATGGCGATCTCGCCGGGCCAGCTCCCGCCAACGTAGACGTGAGGCTTCCAGAGCACCGTCAGCCCGCGCTCGTGGGCCGCCCGGGCGCCGGCCACCATCCCCAGGTCGGTCTCCGAGCCGGTGCCCTGGTTGAGAAAGTGCATCGCTGGCTGCGCAGGGTCCCGCTGCGAGGCAAAGGGCATCAGCGACACTGCATCGGCGCCCAGACGATCGCGCACACGGTCCAGTTGGTCCATCGAGCGCGGTGAATGGTAACCGGACTCGAGTCCCGGAGAATGTGCGAAGGAGACCCCGGCGAGGAAATCGTCGGCGATCCGGGACGCCGGTCGCGTGGGCGGCGGGAGGCTCCCCTCCCGGGCCGCTCGTTCGACCGCTTGCAAGGCGCCAGCCAGCGCCCGGGTCAGATCCGTTTCCTGGGCGCGGCGGAAGGTTTCTTCGAGGGTCGCGCCGGGGAGCCGGTCGAGGGCGGCCGCGACCACCGGGGTGAACAGGGTCTCCGCCACCGCCGGGCCGAGCTGCGGCGCGGTCAGCTCCTCGGCCGTGGGGAAGACCTCCGCCGCCGCCAACCGCGGAAGCCAGTCCCGATACGGCCGGCCGTACCACTCCTCCGACAGCCACAGCGCAGCTCCCCGCTCGAGCCACGACGGCAGGTCTGCAGAGCCCGGGCGCTCGGCGATGGCCCGTCGGATCAGAGCCCGTCCCAGGGCCTGGAACAGGGCGTACCGATCGTCGGGATGACGGTCCGGGGAAAGCACCGCGTGGATCTCGATGCCCTGCGATCCCTCCGGAGCGCCATTGGGAAAGAAGCCCGTCAACACCGCAGGCTTCAGATCCCCGGTATAGCGACCGAGTCGGACGTGACTCTCCGGCGAGGCGCTCTCGACCACCACCGTCAGCGGCCGGTCGAGCTCCACCGGCACCCGGGGTGCCATGCGGGCCACGGCGCGATCGAGCTCGTCGGCCAGCGCCGCCCAGCGCTCCCCGCTTGCCTCTTCCGCCGGTATCCGCAGCACGACCCGGGGCCGCCGCAGACTCGTCAGCTCCCGGTACCAGCGGCGGCGTGCGGTGAAGTCGTCGCGGTCGTGGGCGGGATCGATCTCGTAGCGGGCTCCCCCGGTCGCGGCTCTCCGGCGCCAGCGACCCAGGCGTCTCAGCTCGCCGCCGAGCACCAGGTAGTCGAAGTCCTCACGGACCGCCGGCCGGAAGCGGCCCGGCTGGAGCACCGTCGCCGCGACCTGAGCGACCAGGTAGCGCAGCAGGCTCTCGTTGGCCCCGGTCACCAGCCAGTCGGCCGGCCAGTCAGCCGTGGGTGTCGATCGACCTCGGGAGGGAAGGCGGAGGGCCACCGCCACCTCGTCGAGTGGGTAGGAGCTGCCGGCGAGCGCCAGCCGCGGTGACTCGTCGGTGCCCAGGTCGAGCGGTAGCTCAGCGGCCAAGCGCCGAATCTCAGCGGAAAGAGGCAGACGGCCGACCACCAGCGAGACATCCCCCTCACCTCGGTCTGCCCCATCGTCTGTCCCCTCGAGCCCGACGACCGTCTCGACTTGCCAGCCGGACTCGTCCCTCAGCAACCGCCGCAGGAACCAGGACTCCCGGATCGATTCCGCGGACGCCTCGGCGTCGGGACCGACGCAGTGGATGTGGAGGGTCCGGCTCGGCGAAGGCTCCCCTCCTTGGGCACCGGCGGCGCATCCCAAGGCGACTGCGATGCCGATGCCGACGAGCAGCCGGAGCATTCCGTGCGCGGCACGCCGCGAACCGGTGCTCCCGGCTCCAGAAGGTCGGGCTTTCCGAGACATGTCTGGTGAATTGTACGCGGGCGGGAGACGGACGGTCGGACATCCGGGCCGATATTCATACCCGGTCACCATCTCACCGCCAGGGCCACCACCGCCCTTCACCGTCCCGTGCTTCACTTCCGACGATCCGGACGGGCTCGCGACTGCCATCCACCGGGACGACGAAGAGATCCAGATCCATGTCGGTGGTCGCCGCCGTGTAGACCAGCCAGCGACCGTCCGGCGACCAGCGCGGATACCAGCTCTGCCCGTCGGTGACGACGGTGCGGCGCTCGCTCCCATCGGTCCTCATCACCTCCAACATGGAGGTCTCCCCTCGATCCGTGTAGAAGGCGATCCATGCGCCGTCCGGCGAGAACGCCGGCGCGCCGTTGGACGCATCGTCGTCGGTGAGCTGGCGCAGGACCTCTCCCTCGGCGCTCGCCAGATAGAGCTCCGAATCGGCGTCGCCCGCCTCGCTTCCCACCTTGCGGGCGATGACGAAGCTCTGGCCGTCCGGTGCCCACGCCGCTCCCGCCGAGGTGCCCAGGGACTCGGCCATCAGCCGGCGCGGCTCCGAGCCATCGGCATTCATCACGTAGAGATGGGGCGCGGGCTCCTCGTCGCCGGGCTCGGTGCGCCAGGAAGTGAAGGTAATCCGGAGGCCGTCGGGGGTCCAGGCGGGCAGGTAGTCGTGCTCCGGATGGTCGGTGAGCCGCTGGGGATCGGAGCCGTCGGCGCCCATGACCCAGATGTCGAGCTTGCCCTCCCGGCTGTCCTGGAACGCGATACGGGTGCCATCCGGCGAGATCTCCGGCCAGTTTTGTCCCGCCGGGTGGTCGGTGAGGTTCTTCCACTCTGCGTCGCCGGGACGCCAGCGGTAGATCTCCCCATTCCCATCGCGGTTGGACATGAACACCAGCTCGGCGGTCTGCGGGCTCAAGGCGGGTGCCCCTGGTGCCTCCGCTACGCGCCTCGTGGGGGTATCCCCAGGGTCCTTATCCTCCGAGCCTGCAGCACAACCCGCGAGCATCAGAATCAGGATTCCCAGGCTCGAGACGTTCTTCATGGCTGGCATCCTCCTCCCCTTCTCCTTCCACGTGGGGCCGGGATCCTTTAGCGAGCGGGGTTCCTTCGGGAGGAGCCTCAAGCGTCGAAGCGCACCGGCCGTCCGGCGATCACCGTGCCCGCCGGAGCGCCGGTCAGCTTCCAGCCGGCGAAGGGGGTGCTGCGACCCTTGGAGCGGAATCTCTTCGGATCGACCGTCACCGCGCGCTCGAGGTCGAGCAGGGTGAGGTCGCCCGGGCTGCCCGGGGCGAGACTGCCGCCCGGTACGCCGAGCACGCGGGCAGGACCCGTGGACAGCAGCTCGACGAAACGGGAAAGGGAAATCACTCCGGCCCGCACCAGCCGATCCAAAGCCAGAGAGACGAGGGTCTCCAGCCCCACGATGCCAAAGGGGGCGACGCTCAGCTCGACGTCTTTCTCGTCCGGATGGTGCGGAGCGTGGTCGCTGGTCAGGGCGTCGACGGTGCCGTCGGCGAGGGCCTCCAACAGCGCCTGGCGGTGTTCCTCCGAGCGCAACGGTGGCCGCACCTTGGTGGCGGTGGAAAACTCCTGCTCCCGGACCTCGCGGTCGGTCAGCAACAGATGGTGGGGGGTGACGTCGCAGGTCACGGTGCCGGCCCGGTGGGAATCCTGGCGAGCCTCACGCAGACGCCGGAGCGCCCCGACGGTGGACACCCGGGCCACGTGGTACCGACCGCCGGTCTCGCGGTGGAGGATCAGGTCACGGGCCACCACGATCTCCTCGCTCGCCGCCGGCATCCCCGGCAGCCCCAGACGCGTGGACTCCTCCCCTTCGTGCATCACCCCATCGCCGCTCAGCTCCGAATCCTCCGGGTGCTGGATCACCGGCACGTCGAAGTGCTGGCTGTAGAGCAGAGCCCGGCGCATCAGCTCCGGGTGGCGGATCGGCGTCTCCGCGTCAGTGAAGGCGATGGCCCCGGCGGCGACCATCTCGCCCATCTCCGCCAACTCCTCCCCCCGGAGGCCCTTGGACACCGCACCCAGCGGCCAAACCTGCGCGTAGCCCAGCCGTGCCGACTCCTTGAGCACGTGCTCGACCACCGATCGATGGTCGCACGCCGGCTGGGTGTCCGGCAGCGCGGCCACGGCGGTAAAACCCCCGGCGGCGGCGGCGCGGGTGCCGGTGACCAGGGTCTCCTTCCATTCGTAGCCCGGCTCGCGGAGATGGGTGCGCAGATCGATCAGCCCCGGGGTGACCACCTTGCCGGTGGCGTCGAGCACCTCCAGCCCGCCTCCGTCTCCGGCCCCCGCCTCCCGGGCCAGCTCTTCGAGGCTCTCCTCGATCTGGGTCACCACGCCGTTCTCGATCAGCACGTCCCGGCGGGCGTCGAGATCCTGGGAAGGATCCACCACCCGACCGCCGCGTACGAGCAAGGTCCCCGGAAGCGTCGCCGGCCCGCTCATGCGCCCTCCTCGCCGTCCGGCCCGTCGTGGATACCCGAGAGGAGATAGAGCACGGCCATGCGCACCGCGACGCCGTTGGCGACCTGCTCCAGGATCACCGAGTAGGGGCCGTCGGCCACCTCGCTGGCGATCTCCACCCCGCGGTTCATCGGCCCGGGATGGAGGATGATCACGTCCTCCTTGGCGCGCTCGAGACGCTCCGCGGTGAGGCCGAAAAGCTCGAAGTACTCCTCCCTGGAGGGGAACAGCATGCGGCCCTGGCGCTCGAGCTGGATGCGCAGAATCATCACCACGTCGGCGTCAGCGATCGCCTCCTCCAGGTCGTAGGCGACGCCCACGCCCAGGCGCTCGACGAAGGGCGGCATCAGGGTGCGCGGGCCACCGACGGTGACGTCGGCCCCGAGGGCGGTGAGCAGATGGATGTTGGAGCGCACCACGCGGCTGTGCTCGATGTCGCCGAAGATGGTGATCTTGAGCCCCTCGATGCGCTGCTTGTGGCGACGGATGGTCAGAGCGTCGAGCAACGCCTGGGTGGGATGCTCGTGGGCGCCGTCCCCCGCGTTGATGACCCCCGCCTTGAGACGTTTCGCCAGCAGGTGTGGCGCCCCGGGATGGCCGTGACGGATCACCACCAGGTCCGGTGCCATGGCCTGGAGGTTGAGCGCGGTGTCGACCAGGCTCTCGCCCTTGGTGAGGGCGGAGCCGGAAGAGGAGAAGTTGAGGCTGTCGGCGGAGAGTCGCTTCTCGGCAATCTCAAAGCTGGAACGGGTGCGGGTGGAGGCCTCGAAGAAGAGATTGATGACGGTCTTGCCGCGGAGCGTGGGGACCTTCTTGACCGGCCGGTCGGCCACCTCCCGGAACGACTCGGCGGTGTCGAGGATCAGCTCGATCTCCTCGCGCGTCAGGCCCTCGATGCCGAGCAGGTCCTTGCGGTGCCAGCCGTGACCGGGTTGGGGTCTCACGTTCGCTCCATGATCCTCACTCGCTCCTCCCCGTCCGTCTCCTGAAAGCTGACCTCGATCACCTCGTTGGGTGCGGTGGGCACGTGCTCGCCCACCACGTCCGCCTGGATCGGCAGCTCCCGGTGCCCACGGTCGATCAGCACCGCTAGCCGCACTGCCCTCGGACGGCCGTAGTCGGTGAGGTGGTCGAGGGCGGCCCGGATGGTGCGGCCCGTGTAGAGCACATCGTCGCACAACACGACGGTGGTGTCCTCGATCGATCCCCCGGGCAGATGGGTCTCCTTGACCAGCGGTTGGGGCGCCACGGTGGAGAGGTCGTCCCGGTAGAGAGTGATGTCGAGCACGCCCTGGCGGACCTTCTTGCCCTCCATGCGCTCGATCTCCTTCGCCAGCGCGTTCGCCAGCGGCACACCGCGGGTGCGGATCCCCACCAGAAGTAGTTGATCGACGCCGCGGCTGTTCTCGACGATCTCGCCGGCCATGCGCCGGATCACCCGCTGCATCTGCTCGGCGTCCAGGATGGTCGTCTTCTCTTTGAGGTTGTTCTCCGCCAAGGCGTCTCCTTTCGGGATTCGCGGCATGCTAAGGGGAGGCCCGGGGGGATGTCAACGCGAGAGGGGAGATGGACGGGATCGACGGGATAGACTCAGGCCCATGTCGCAGAGCAACCCCACCGGCTGGCGAGCCTACAAGCAGGAGATCGTCTTTCTGACCGTCTTTCTGGTGCTGCTGGCCGGCAGCTTCGCGGTGGTCGCGCTCAAGCCGGTCAACGACGGGGTCATCGAGCCGTTCACCGGCGCCATCGCCCGGGTCAGCGGCCAGGTTCTCAACCTGCTCGGTCAGGACGTGGTGCGCGACGGCACGGTGATCCAGAGCCCGCGCTTCGCGGTCAACATCCGCAACGGCTGCAACGGTGTGGAGACCATGTTGATCTTTCTGGCCGCCGTGCTCGCCTTCCCGGCGTCCTGGGGGGCTCGGCTGGCCGGGCTGGCGATCGGCATCGTGGCGATCCAGCTCATCAACCTGGTGCGCGTGGTGGCCCTGTTTCTCACCGGCGTCTACTTCCCGAGCCTGTTTGACAGCTCGCACACGGTGATCTGGCAATCCATTGTCATCCTGAGCGGTGTGGTGCTCTGGATGTTCTGGGCCCACCGCTTCGCAGGCCGACGGCCCACCCCTCCGGACGCGGCTCCCCAAGAGGGCTGAGCCGGATGGCTGCCAAACGGAAACCGCGCAAGAAGCGTCCGGGGAAAGCCCCGAAGACGGGCCGCTCGCCGAGCCACGGAAAGCCCGGCTCGGGACCGGAGCGGCTGCCGCTGCCCGCGGTGTCCCCTGGACGGCTGGTGCTGCGGCTGCTGCTCTGGGCGGTGCCGGTCACCCTCGTGTGGATCGCGGTGACCCCCGCCTACAACATCTTTCTGGTGCATTCGGCAGAGAACCTGCTGCACCTGTTCGAAAGCCCGGACGCCACCGACCTGGTGCAGGAGAATCGGCACGACGTCGGCGTGTTGCGCCGGGACTTCCCGCCGGAGCGCAGCCGGGTGTCGGGCTTCCGGGTCACCGATCTGCACTTTCCCTCGATCCTGATGGGAGCGCTGTTTCTCGCGGTGCCGGTGCCCTGGCGGCAACGCTTGGCGAATCTGGGCTGGGCCTCGCTGATCTCGGTGTTCTTCCACATCCTGCTGGCGGCGCTGTGGGTGCAGTTCTTCTACGCCACTCAGCTCGGGAGCTGGAGCGTGGAGCACTACGGTCCGGCGGCGCGCGAATTCTGGGGCATGGCCAAGCACACGGCCGACCTGCCGATCAAGCTGGCGCTGCCGCTGGTGCTGTGGGCGTTTTTCTATCTGCGGGTGCTGCTGCCACCTTCGTCCGCCAGCCAACCCGTTCGATAAGATTCCACACCAAGGAGCACCGATGGCCGAGCCGATCCGCAAACCCCACCCTGACGAGGACGAGCACCGCGAAGCGCAGCGTGAGCCCAAGAACCTCCTCGGCACCCCGTTCCGGCGGGTCGACGGCCGCGCCAAGGTCACCGGCGCCACCCTCTTCGCCGACGATCTGGCGCCCCCGCGGACCTGCTTTCTCAAGATCGTCCGCTCCACCGTCCCCCATGCGAGGATCGCCGGCATCGACTTCTCTGCAGCGGAGACGGTCCCCGGCTTTCTCGGCGCGCTTACCGGCGAGGACTTCCCCATCCCCTTCGGCATCCTTCCGGTCTCGCAGGACGAGCACGCGCTGTGCCCGGAGAAGGTGCGCTTCGTCGGCGACCCGGTGGCCGCGGTCGCCGCTACCACCGAGGACGCCGCCACCGAGGCGGCCCTGGCAGTGAAGGTGGACTACGAGCCGCTCGAAACCATCGCCGATCTCGACGAAGGACTCAACGTTGCCGAGCCACGGATCCACGAGGAGGAAGGCGAAGAGGGCAACGTCCACAAGCGGATCTCGATGCGCTTCGGGGACCCCGAGGCCGGATTCGCCGAGGCTGACGAGATCTTCGAGGACACCTTCTACTACGAGGGCAACACCCACCTGCCGATGGAACAGCACGCCACCCTCGCCGTCCCCGAGGACGACGACCGGGTCACCGTGCATTCCTCCACCCAGACGCCGCACTACGTCCACCGGGCGCTGACCAAGGTGCTGGGGCTGCCGGCGTCGCGCATCCGGGTGATCGCCACCCCCAACGGCGGCGGCTTCGGCGGCAAGAGCGACCCCTTCCCCCACGAGATCGTCGTCGCCAAGATGGCCCTCAAGCTCGGACGCCCGGTCAAGGTGACCCTCAGCCGCGAGGAGGTCTTTTACTGTCACCGCGGCCGCCACCCGGTGCTGATGAAGGTCCGCACCGGCTTCAAGAAGGACGGCTCGATCACCGCCCAGCACCTCCAGACCGCGCTCGACGGCGGAGCCTACGGCAGCTACGGCGTGGCCTCGGCGTACTACACCGGCGCGCTCCAGACGGTGACCTACGAGCTGCCCCACTACCAGTTCGACGGCGTGCGGGTGTTCACCAACAAGCCCCCGTGCGGCCCCAAGCGGGGCCACGGCACGCCCCAGCCGAGATTCGGCTTCGAGGTGCACCTCGACAAGGTGGCCCACAAGCTGGGCCTCGATCCCGCGGAGCTGCGGCTGCAGCAGCTCGCCCGGCCCGAGACCATCACCGCCAACTGGCTGCAGCTCGGCACGGTCAATCTGGGTCGCTGCATCGAGGCGGTGGTGGAAGGCTCGGGCTGGAAGGAGCGCTACGGCAAGCTGCCCACGGGCCGCGGGTTGGGGCTCGCCTGTGGCTCCTATCTGTGCGGCGCCGGGCTGCCCATCTACTGGAACCACATGCCCCAATCCGGCGTGCTGCTCAAGGTGGATCGCTCGGGCGGGATCGCCGTCTTCTGCGGCGAGAGCGAGATCGGTCAGGGCTCGGACTCGGTGCTCGCCGCCGTCGTGGCGGAGGTGCTGGGGGTCGATCTCAAGGACGTCCGGCTCTGCGTCGCCGACACCGATCTGACCCCGGTGGACCTCGGCAGCTACTCCTCCCGCGTGACCTTGATGGTGGGCAACGCAGCGTTGGAGGCGGCCGAGAAGGTGCGCAACCTGATCGCCCAGGCGGTCAGCGAACGGCTCGACGTCCCCACCGACCGCCTGGTGTTCTCCGAGAGTCGGGTGTTCGACGCCGCCGATCCGGACACCGGCTTGAGCTTCCAGGAAGCCGCGATCACCGGTGAGGCCCGCTTTGGCACTCTGGGCACTACCGGCTCGTACATCCCGCCTCGCTCACCGGGCAAGTACCGCGGTGCCGGCGTCGGCCCCTCCCCCACCTACTCCTACTCCGCCGCGGTGCTGGAGGTGGAGGTGGACGAGGACACCGGACTCTACGACGTCAAGCACGTCTGGATCGCCCACGACATCGGCCGCTCGCTCAACCCGGTGCTGGTCCTGGGCCAGGTCGAGGGCAGCGTCTACATGGCTCTCGGCGAGGCGATGATGGAGGAGCAGATCTTCCGGCGTCTGCCCAAGCGGATGTCCGGCGCGCTGGTCCACAAGATGCCGTCGCTGCTGGAGTACAAGAGCCCCACCTTCCCGGACATGCCGCCGGTGACCAGCTATCTGATCGAGGAGCCGGACCCCCGGGGCCCGTTCGGCGCTAAGGAGGTCGGCCAGGGACCGCTGTTGCCGGTGATGCCGGCGCTGGCCAACGCCATCTACGACGCGGTGGGCGTGCGGGTGGATCAGATCCCGATCCATCCGCACATGGTGCTCAAGGCGCTGCAGGCGAAGGACAAGGGCGAGGAGCCGCGCTTCGGGCCGGAGTCCTTCCCCGAGGTGGACTACGGGGAGACGTTGATCGTCCCCACCCCGGCCCAGGGCGGTGACGGGCGGGCGATCAACGACTACAAGACCAAGCTCCGCTCCGGCATGCGCGGCGCCTCCGGAACCATGAGCACGCGCGAGGAGGCGCTGGCCAAGGGCAAGAAGGACGCAGCGCTGACGACGGATTGAGAGGCTGATCGAGTGACTGCGGAGTCCCCGATGGACCTCAGCTTCTCGGAAGACCCCCCCGATCCCGAGAGCTACCTCGCGCTGTTCGAGACCACCGGCTGGAACGACATGTACCGGCGCACCGCCGACGAGCTGGCGCAGGCGATTCGTCGGAGCTGGCTCTTTCTGGGCGCCTATCGTGAGGGAAAGCTGGTTGGAGCCGGGCGGGTGGTCTCCGACGGCGTCCAGTACGCGGTGATCTTCGACATGATCGTGGCCCCGGAGCAGCAGGGCCGAGGGATCGGCACCGCGATCCTGCGTCACTTCCTACGGCGCTGCGAGTCCGCCGGCATCCGCGACATCCTGCTGTTCGCGGCCGAAGGGGTCGCGCCCTTCTATCGGCGGCATGGCTTTGTGGATCGGCCGGAGAGCGCTCCGGGGATGATCTTGCGGCGGAAGCAGCCTTCGGCCTCTCGGCGAAGTTGTTGAGCTCGTGCGCGGCTGGGCCTATCAGGCCGGGTTGATGAAGCTCAAGACAACGCCAACCTGAAACACAAGCAAGAGCCCGGCTGTCCACCTCGCCCGGCAGAGCTGAGAATTTACGGCACCCATGTGGCTCATACCCTTGATGTCTTCAATATCGTATTGCGCAAGATTACATCATGTTCCTTCAGTACCGATGATCTCGAACGCTTGCACTACGCATGCAAAGAAGGCAAAGAAGGCAAAATGCCAGCATGTCGGTGCAAATCACGATTCGCCACGTTCCCGACAAACTCCGTGACGAGCTTGCATCAGTACCTTCTCGCCGAGCTCGAGCGACTCGCGGCACGTCCGTCTGTCGACCAATGGCTGCTGGAGGTGCGGGCGCGGAGACAGGCAACACTGGATCGCCGGTTGGCCAGGGCATCTGGCCCGACCTGCGCATTTCGCTTGAGATGAAGGCGCTACCAAGACCACCCCGGAGCACACGACGAAGCTCCAGGCAAGCCTCACCCCCGCCGCACCCCCACCCAATTCCCCACGTGAACCCGCCCTGGCTGGACGACCTTGGCGTAGATCCCCCGCAGGTTGAGCTTCCTCGCCAGCGGTGAGCTGACGAATCTCAGGGCGTCCGGGCCAAAACGCTCCGCGAACTTCTTGCAGCCCGTGTGGGCCTCGGCGGTGACTTCGAGCACCGCGGTTCCGATCTCAAGGTGCGTGCCCGGGGGCAGGTTCTCGGCGCTCAGGTCGAGGTCGACGTAGAGCTGGTCCCCGGCGAGATCCCAGCGCTTCCGCTCCCGGGCCACCAGGTCGATCACCCGCGAGCTCATGAGCGTGATCTGACGACCCGGATGCGCCGAGCCGTCCGGCATCCGCCGGCTGCCGCGAGCTCTCCAATTGTCCCCCACCAAGCCTTCGACCCGGTCCAGCGCCCCTTGCTCGATGGCCTCCCGCTCTTCGATGCGCGGCCGGCGCACGATGCGCTCCAGAGCTCCGGAATCCGTCGGTGATCGCTGAATGTCTCGGAGCCCGGCTTCGAGCTCCTGCAAAGTGAGATGTCTCATAGCTGGTCCATCCACGAGAGCTGAAACACAAGCCCCCCGGCCGGAATCCATGCCCGGCCAGGGAGCCACATTCCCGTTCGAGGGGCGAAGCCGCCTCAGAAGCTGCAGGGCTCGCTGACCGAGCGATAGTAGCTGGTCTGGACGCCCCAGAGCATGATGTTGACGACGCCGTAGCAACTGGTGACCCACTTCTCACCGACGAGCTGCGTCTTGGCGGAATCAGCGTAGTACAGACGGTAAACCTCTTGCGACGGAAGCGCGTCCGCGGACGGATTGGGCATCAGCGAAAGAGCGCACACGGCGAGGAGGGCGATTGCGGCCAGAATCTTGATCTTTTTCACGGTTGATGTCTCCTTGGTATTGGATCTGAGAGGAGATCCGCCCCTCTCACCAACCTGATACGTCGAAGGCTCGACAGACCCGCCACACGAAATCGTAGCGACTATCTACCGATTATCCGCCCTGTACAAAGTGGACGATCTCCAGGCGATCGCCGGGCTCGAGACGGGTCTCGCCGTAGCGGGGCCGGGGCAGGATGTCGCCGTTGTGCTCCACCGCCACGGTGCGGGGGTGGCGGTCGAGACGCTCGAGGACGTCGAGCACGGTGGCGCCTTGGGGCAGCTCGAAGGGCTCACCGTTGAGCTGGATCTGGAAGGTGGTCTGGGAGGTTTCCCTGGAGGTGTCTTCCGTCTGGGCGGGCCCTGTCATGACACCTCGGATCGTACCAGCCCGAGCCTGCCGTCGACTCCCCTGCCGGTCTCCCCCAGCTAGCGGGGCTCCAACCCCTGCAGCACCGCGTTGCAGCCGGACGTGGTCTTGATCCGTGCCAGCAGGTCCTTGCCACGGAGCCGCTCGAAGACTTGGGCCTCCTTGCGGGGCGCGAAATACTGGGCGATCTGCGGGAAGTCCACCGAGTCGCCCCAGCCACGCGCCCGGCCGGTCAGACACGCCTGGCCGTCTTCGAGCTCCGGCGGCTCGAGCCCCACCGCGACGAGCCGGCCCGGCCGCTCGGTGGTGACGGTCACGTAGACCGCCTTGCCGGTTTCCCGGGATCGCTGGCTCATCTCCGCCGACAGGATGCCCTGCGCCTCGGTGTAGCCCAGGATCACGAAATGCCCGCGGAAAAGAGAGCGGGGATCCATCTTCTCGGTCTCCAGGTAGACCGTGGTGCCGGTGGCGCGAACGAAGAGCGGGGGCACCAGCACCATGACCATGAGCACCAGGTGCACCCCCACGGCGAGCCAGGTCTTGCTCATGACTCGGCCTCCCTCAAAGCCTGCGCCGAGCGGTCCTGCATCCTGCTGAGCAGCCGCCGCCGGGCCCGTTCCATGAAGTAGGCCAGGGCCATCAGCACCAGCCCGCCGAAGACGAACACCAGGGAGCCGTGAAACAGGTGGGCCGACAGGGCGAAGTACTGGATCAGGATGAGGATCGCCAGGCTCGCCATTCCCACGTTCAACAGCTTGGGCTCGGAGGCTTGGAGACCGAGCCACACGGTGGCGAGAGCGAGAGCGAAGACGACGAGCACGATGAGAAAGAAGGGCCACCCCAGGCCGTCCACCGCCGAGCCGAGGAAGGGCAGCGCCAGAGCCAGGGCCGCCACCGCCGCCAGGACGCCGCGGGATAGCGAGGAGCGCAATCCGGCAAAGACCAGGGCCGCCGCGACCAGCAGGACCGATGCCACGACGAGAGCCCACTGCTTCGGGGTCCAGGCGATCTCGAACATATCTTCGACCACCTCGCCGTCGATGGTGGCGACGAGGAATGGCACCGCGACCAGCAGGACACCCCAGGCCCGGGTGCCTCGCTCCAGGAAGGCCCAGGAGGTGTGGCAGCGGAGGAGCAGCGCCATACCCAGCAGCCCGGCGCCGATCGTGGGAAACAGCGGCAACAGGCCCCGGCCGGTCCACAGAAACTCGAATTGGTCGTCCGTGAACCAGCCCGCCCCGCCCCCGAGCCACCCCAGAAAGAGCAGCAACAAGGGCATGGCCACATGGCCGTAGATCGCCTTGCCCCGGGCGAACCCCATGGCGAGGACCCCGATCAACCACACCAGCGGCCCCTGCCAGAAGGTCAGCGTGAAGTTGAAGATCTGGCCCAGGAAAAAGATGTTGGCGCCAAAAGAGAGGGTGGCGAGAAACCAGACGGCCTCGGCGAGGCGCTCGTAGCCACGGCGTTGCAGACCCCAGGCTCCGGCAACGATGGCCGCATAGATCGCGAGCAAGAGGGTCCCGCGGGGGATCGGCCCCATCGCGCGCCAGTTGCTACCGATGAAGAGCAGGATCCCCAGCCCTACCAGCACCGCACCGACCGAGGCGAAGATGATGATGCCGCGGCTGGGTCCGTCCTCCTCCAGGTTGCGCAGGCTGGCTTCCAGCTCGCGTACCTTCTCCTCGGTCAGCAGACCGCGCTGCCGCCAATGCTCCAGGGCTTTTTGGGCGTTCACCCGCCTATTTTACACCGGACCCGACCCCACGATCTCGTAGGGCACCAGATCGCACGCTGCCAGGGGATCACCGGTCGCGCTTGGCGAATCCGGGCCGCTCGACGTATCCTCCCTCCCATGTCCTCTCCCAGCTCTTCGCCAATTTCTCCAAAGGTCGCTCCTGCACTGGACGCGGCCCTCACTCTCAACCGGCAAGCCGCCGACGACTTCGCCCGGGCGGCGGAAGCGCTTCCCGATGAAGCTTGGAGCACCCCCCTGGACGAGGGCCGGTGGACTCCCGCCGAGGTGTGCAAGCACCTCAACCTCGCCTACGAGGTCCTGATCGACGAGCTCGAGGGCGGACCCGGGATGAAAATCCTCCCCGCCCTGTGGCAGCGGACCCTGCTCCGCTTCACCCTGCTCCCGCGGCTGCTGCGGGGCGCGCCCTTCCCCCAGGTGCGGGCGCCGCGCAAGATCCGGCCTTCGGGACCGGGGGCGCCCGAGCTTCCGGGTGCCGACGTCCCGCGCACCGAGGCGCTGACCGAGTTCCGAAGCCTCGCCGACCGCTTCGACGAGGGAGTGCGCAAAACCCACGGAAAGAACGCGAAGGCGAAGCTGAGTCACGCCTACTTCGGTCGCTGCTCGCTCGACAAGGGCGTGGTCCTGTGCGCCCGTCACGTCCAGCACCACGGCAAGCAGCTCGGCGCTTGAACGACCGCTCGGAAGCCCTCTCCAGCCGCCCCGGATAGGCGGCTTTCCTTCCATCTTCTAGTCAAGACTTTACAACGCACGAGGGAGTGCCGCCCCTTCGGGGCTCTTGGAGTGGGTCGGCCATCTCAAAACCCCGGGTTGACACCCGGGGCTGTCTTCGGACGCGCTTTCGGCGCTTTCGATAGCCTGAAACACCAACTCAGAACAGACTCCGGGGCCCAGGCGGGAACCTCGTCTTCAGAGATCGGCAGCCCGGAGGGTGGCATTGGGTAGCCCAGGTCGGGAGCCCCGGGCATGAATCAAGCCCTGGACGGTGTCCTGACCGGAAGCTACTCCGGCACCACCTTGTCCTCCTTGAAGGGGTTGCGCTGCTCCGGCTCGCCTTCGCCGAGGAGCTCGATCTTGCCGTCATCCACCAGCTTCTTGAACGGCGGGTGATCGACGGCGCTGGCGGCGACCTCTCCGGTGTGGAGCGGGCCGAGATGCAAGGTCTTGCCCTGCGGCAGTGGAACTCGTAGCGGGGCGTGGGTCTTGTTGCGGATCTCTTTCATACCAGTAGGCAGAGCATCTTACGCCTTCGAAGCTTCGGCTCGACGGTGACGGCTTTGGGCCTGCTCGGAGGCTCAGTTTAGCAGGAGCCCTCCGAAGGTCGCTCATCGAGCCCGGGGTCCGCGCGGTCTGGCCGGCTTCGAGAAAGTCATCTACTGTAGAATCCCGACGCTCTCGCCTCGATGTTCACCGAATCCGCCAGCCTGCGAAGCCGTGAGGGTGAGTGGATTTCCGACCGGGTATCGATAACCGCCCACTCCTCGTCTGTCAACCGGATGGCGCCATGAACGGGATCGGCTACGGATAAAATTCTTGTCGAGCTGACGCCTCGGTCTCTGAAATCGTCGACCTACGAGGCACCCCACCCACCCAAGCCCGCCGCACGATCGCCAGCAGCCAGTCCCGCATGTCCTCGAACAGGGTGTAGAGCACCGGGACCACCAGCAGGGTCAGCAGGGTCGCCGTGGTCAGGCCGCCGATCAAGGTGTAGCCGAAGCTCTTGTAGGACAAGCCGATGGTGCCGGTCGAGCCCACCGTCAGCGGAATCAAACCGCAGATGGTGGTCAGGGCCGTCATCATGATGGGCCGGAAGCGGCGTCTCGACGCCAAGAGGACCGCCTCGGTGCGGCCGATCTTGCCGCCCCGCCGGAGACGGTTGACGTAGTCGATCAGGACGATGCCGTTGTTGACCACGACGCCGATCAACAACACCAACCCCACCATGCCCAGGAAGTCGATGTTGCGGCCGACCAGGATGTGCGCCCACACCACGCCGATCCCCGCCAGCGGAATCGTGCACACGATCGACAACGGCAACAGGAAGCTCTCGAACAGAAAGCCCATCAACAGGTAGATGAAGATCACCGACAGCGCGGCCGCGAAGGCCATCGCCTGCTGACCCTCGCTGGGTCCCGTCGACACGGTGCCGCGGCCAAAGGTGATGCCCTCCGGCAGATCGATGCGCGCCGCCAGGGCCTGGAGACGGCGCCGGGTCTCCTCCTCGCGGCCTTCCTCCAGCTCGAGGGTGATGGCCGAAGCGATGCGCTTGTCCCGGCGCCGGATCGACGGCGCCGTGGCCGCGTACTCGACGTCGGTGAGCGAGGACAGCGACACCGAGCCGCCGGTTGCGGTAGGTACCGCGAAGCTCGAAAGCTCGGCCAGGCTCTCCCGATCCTCCTCCTCGAAGCGCACCCGCACCTGGATCTCGCGGCCGTCCTGGTAGAGCTTGGGCAGCGCCTGACCGCGCAGCGCGTAGCCCACCACGCCGGCCACCACCTGCGGGTTCACCTGCTGGCGTTGGGCTCGGTCGCGGTCGACCACCAGCGACAGCTCGTTGGGCTGCCGCTCCTCGCCGCTCTGCTGCTTGATCCCCAATACGCCGTCGACTTGGGCGAAGACCTCTTCCAGCCCCTCGGTCACCCGCTCCAACTCGTCCGGATCCTCACCGTTGAGCAGGATCGTGTGCTCGGCGCGTTTCTCGTCACCGGCCTCGTCGTCCGTGCCGGTGAAGAATTCCACCCCCGGCGGCTTGGGGAGCAGCTCCAGCACCTGCTCGGTGACCTGACGCGGGGTGAGGTCGGTCTTGGGCGGGTTGTTGAACCAGCCCTCGACCCGGCCACCGGTCGTGCGGTGGAAAAAGAAGTAGCCCTGGAGATCGAGCTCGTCCTTGTGGTTCTCCAGCACCTTCTCGACGTCGAGGAAATACTGCTCGGTCTCCTCGAAGGTGTAGGTGCGCGGCAGATCGATGCCGAGGGAGAAGCCAGGGCGTTCGTTCTCGTCCTGATCCACCAGCTCCAACCCGCTCTGCTTGGCCGCCACGCCGGTGACCACCGCCAACAGGGTGAGGGCGATCATCAGATCGAGCCGCCGGCCGAGAAAGACCCCCAGGAGCTTCTCGTAGCCGTGGTTGACGCGCTCGAAGGTGGCGTCGTAAGCCCGATGCAGCACCTTGTTCATGCGCTTGTGCCAGCGTTGCAAGGCGGTCTCCCGGGAGCCGGCGGCGGGCAGGGTGACGTAGACCGACAAGGGGATGAACACCAGGGCCACGAACAGCGAGGCGAGCAGCGACACCGACACCGGAATCGCCAGCCGCAGCAGGAAGAACTGGCCCTCCCCCTCGACCAGCGACACCGGCAGGAAGACGATGACCGTGGTGAGGGTCGCCATGGTGATGGCGAGGGCGATCTCGCCGGCTCCGCGCACGCACGCATCGCGCCGTGACGCCCCGTCCTTGTGCAACCGATAGATGTTCTCCGCCACCACCACCGAGTTGTCCACCAGCAGACCGACGCAGATCATCAGCCCCAGCAGCGAGAGGATGTTGAGGCTCTCCCCCGCGAAGTACATGATGGTCAGCGCGATCAGCATCGACAGCGGGATCGACAGGGTGATGATCAGCGTCATCCGGAAGCGGCGCAGAAAGAAGAAGAGCACCGCGACGGCGAACAGGGCACCGATTCGACCGCTGTCGAGCAGGGTGTCGAGGGATTCGAGGATGACGCTGCCCTGGTCGAAAAAGACGCCCATCTCGATGCCCGCCAGTCGAGGATCCTCCTGCAGCTCCTCGACCATGTCGAGGACCGCGCGGGAGACTTCCAGCGTGTTGGCGTCGCCTTCCTTGAGCACCTGCAGCGCCACCGCGGGCTTGGAGTTGACCCGCACGCGGTATTTCTTGTCCGGCTCCTCGTAGGAGACGGTGGCGATGTCCCGGACCCGCACCGATTCCGCCACCAGCCGGTTCTCGACGTCCTCCAGCGACTTGTAGCGCGCCACCGAGCGCAGCAGCAGCTTCTTGCCGCCGGAGTAGACGGAGCCGCTGGCGAGGCTGAAGTTGTCGCCCAGCAGCTCCTGGCCGATCTGGTAGATGTTGAGCCCCGCCGCCTCGGTGCGCTGACGGTCGAGCTCGATGAGGATCTCTTTCTCCTCCAGACCCTGGACGTCGACCGAGGCCACGCCGTCGATACGCGAGATGGGGAGCACGATGCCGTTCTGGATCAGGTCGTAGCCTTCCGCCAGATCGGGATCGATGGCGAGCCCCACCATCGCCACCGGGATGCCCGAGGTGTCCTCCTTGCGGATGAACACCCGGTCGGCGTCCTCCGGCAGCCGCACCCGCGCCCGCTGCACCCGGTCGCGCACCTCGCGGTAGGCGACTTCCATGTCGGTGCCCTGCTTGAAGGCGAGAAAGACGCGACCGAAGCCGGTGGTGGCGAAGGAGCTGATGCGATCGAGACCCTTGACCGTGGACAGCTCCTCTTCCAGCGGCAGGACGATCTTGTCCAACACCTCGCGGGCGGGGGCGTCCTGCCAGGGCACGTTGACCCCCAGCGAGGATTCGGAGAACCCGCCGGGCAGCAGCTCGACGGGGATCCCCAGGCCGGCCACCACCCCGACGACGATGGCGCTCGCCAGCAGCACCAGCACGGTGATGCGGCGCTGGAGCGAGAAGCGCGGCAGCAGGGTCTCCCAGCGCGACGATTGCGTGTCGGTGGAGCCGTCAGCTTCGGTCTTCAGGTCTTCGGGGTCGTGTCCGGGGTCGTGTCTCATGCCGCTCCTTCCGGTAGCAGCCCACCGTCGTCGTCTCCGGCTCGGGCACCTTCGGCACCCTCCGGCGCCACCTTCGTCCCCTCGGCCCCACGGCGGGCGGGCTCCTCCTGGCCCAGCAGCCGCGCCTGGAAGCGGTCCACCAGGGCGTAGATGGAGGGGATGACGAGCAGGGTCAGCACGGTCGAGGTGATCAGACCGGCGATCACCGTCAGCGCCATGGGTGTGCGGATCTCCGCACCGTCACCAAAGCCCATGGCCATCGGCGCGAGACCGAGGACGGTGGTGGCGGTAGTCATCAGGATCGGCCGCAGCCGGGCGGAGCCGGCGGCGACGATCGCCTCTTCCCGCTCCAGACCCCGGCGTCGCAGGGTGTTGATGTAGTCCACCAGGACGATCGCGTTGTTGACCACGATACCGGCGAGCAGGATCATCCCCAGAAACACCACGATGGAGAGACTCACGTCGAGCCAGACCAGCGCCACCACCGAGCCGAAGAAGGCCAGCGGGATGGTGAACATGATCACCAGCGGCTGCAAGAGCGATTCGAATTGCGCCGCCATGATCACGTAGACCAGGAAGATCGACAGCGCCAGGGCCAGATAGAGCGAGCCGCGGCTGCGCTCCCACTCCTCGTTCTGTCCGGCGATCAGGAAGGTCATGTCGGCGGGCCAGTCGATCTCCTCGGTGAGCGCGGTGCGCATCGCCGCCACCGCACCGCCCAGCGAGCCCTCCCCCAGGTTGGCGTTGATCAGCGCCACGCGGCCGCCGTCCACCCGGCGCACCTCGCTGGGACCCTTGCCCAGGGTCACGTCGGCGATGGCGGAGAGCGGGATCGGCGTCGGATCGGCCGGGTTGACCACCATCGACTCGATATCGCGCACCGATTCCCGGTCCGCCGCCGCCATGCGCACCAGGATCGGTACCCGGCGGTCGTGGAGGTTGAAGCGGGTGGCCTCGAAGCCCTTGACCCGGTTGCGCACCAGCTCGGCGGTGTCGCGCAGATTGAGACCGTAGCGCAGCAGCCGGTCGCGGTCGTAGACGATCTGCACCTCCGGCGCGCCGCTCTTGAGCGTCACCTCGACGTCCGCCAGCTCGGGCAGCGAGGCCATCACCGCGGCGACGTCCTCACCCATGTCCTTGAGCCGGCCCAGATCCTCGCCATGGACCTCCACCTCGATCGGGGTGCGCGACGAAAACAGCACCGGCCGCACCACCCGGGCTTCCAGATCTGGAATCTCCGCCAACTTGGCGCGGATGCGCCCGATGACCTCCTCCTCGCGGGTTTCGAGCGCGGTCTTGCCCCAGATGCGGCCGGAGAGGGCCGCCGCCAGCCGGTCGCCGACGGTCTGGTCGGGACGCTCGACCAGGACCTTGAAGCGGGCGCTGTGCTCGCCCTCGTCGGAGCGCTGGGAATTGGCGGCGTCGAAGCCGAAGGTGACGATCAGGGTGCGCAGGTGATGGCGCTCGGACAGGATCGCCTCCTCCACCGAGGTCAGGATGCGGTCGGTCTCCTCCAACGGCGTGCCCACCGGCAGCGCCACCTCGAAGGTCAGCTCACCCTGGTGGACCTCCGGCAACAGCTCGCTTTCCAGCGACCTGGCGGCCATCCAGGTGAGCACGAAGACTCCAAGCACCAGCAGCACGACGACCGCAGTGCGTGCCAGCGCCCAGCGGATGGCCTTCGGGTAGAAGCTCTGCAGCCAGCGCAACCCGGCGTCGGTGAGCTTGAGGGGCCCCAGGGCGAGCAGCCCGAAGACCCCCGCGATCACGGGCAGGATGAGCACCCGCAGCACCAGCAGCAGGGTCATGAAGAGGATCAGGAAGAGCGCCCCGAGCAGGCCCAGGACCCAGGACAGGATGGCACGAACGATCAGATAGACGGGCGTCAGTGCCACCGAGAGCACCCGCACGACTGCGAGCGCCGCCGTGCGCAGGCTGTTCCGCTCGCTCCAGCTCCGTAGCCAGCCCCACCAGCGGCGGGTCTCGTGCCAGCTCGCCAGGAAGGTCGTGAGCGACACGTCCGCCAACGCCAGCAAGACCAGGCCCGGGGGCACGACGGGCAACGACAGCACCCGCAGAAGCCAACCGGGAAACGCCGCCAGCCCCGAGCGCTGGCGGCCCAGCCAACTCCGCCACATCCCGTAGAACCGGTTGAGCAGCGGCAGCCCTTCGAAGCGCGCCGTCGCCCCTTCGAGGGCTTCGAGATCGAGTCCGCGCCGGCTCGCCAGCATGGGGATGAAGAACACCGCCACCGCCAGCGAGGCGAGCAGCGAGATCACCACTGCGAGGCCCAGGTCGCCAAATGCCTCCCCGGCGATGCCTTCGACGAAAACCATGGGGAAAAACACCGCGATGGAGGTCAGCGTCGAGGCGGTCACCGCGCCGCGCACCTCGGCGGTGCCACGCACCGCCGCCGCTTCGACGCCGTCGCCCTCCTCGCGACAGCGGAAGATGGACTCCAGCACCACGATCGAGGAGTCCACCAGCATGCCGACGCCGAGGGCGAGACCGCCCAGCGACATGATGTTGAGGCTGATCCCCAGCAGGTTGAGGGGCGCGAAGGTGACGAGCAGCGACAGCGGGATCGAGACCGCGACGATCACCGTGGTCTTGACGTTGCGCAGAAAGAGGAAGAGGACGAAGACCGCCAGCAGACCGCCCAGGACGGCCGTGTTGCGAACCTCGTCGATGCTGCTCTTGATAAAGACGGAGCGGTCCGCCACCACCTGGAGCAACGCCCCCTCGTTCTTGTACAGCATCACCGCGAGACCCTGCGCCTCGACGCTCCCCCTGCCGGGGCCACCGAATCCGCCTCCGCCACCTCGACCGTCCCGACCCCCGCGGCGTCCGCGGCCTCCGGCCTCCGCCGGCGGCCGCGCCTCGGCCAGCTTTTCGAGCTTCTCGGGATCGGTCTCTCCCAGGGCGGTCTTGATCGCCTGGGCGAGGGCCACGATATTGGCGTCGGCCTCCTTGAAGACGTCGATCTGGACGCTTTCGCCACCGTCGGTGCGGGTGACCATCTCCCGCTCCTTGTGGCTCCAGCGCACCGTCCCCACGTCGCCCACCCGCACGTCGCGGCCCTGGCTGCGAGCGATGACGGTGTTCTCGATCTGCCGCAGATCCTGGAACTCGTTGAGGGTGCGCACCATGTACTCGGTGCGCCCTTCCTGGATCGTGCCGCCGGCGACGTTGATGTTCTCCTGCGCCAGCCGGAGGATCACGTTCTGGATCGACAGACCGAAGCGCGAAAGCTTCTTCTCGTCGAGAAGGACGTGGAGCTCCTCTTCCAGACCGCCGCGCACGCGCACCGCGGCGACACCCTTGACCGGCTCGAGCTGCCGCTTGATCTGCAGCTCCGCCAGCCGGCGCAGCCGCCGCAGCCCCTCTTCGCCCTCGAAGCGCTGCCCGTTGCCGGACAACGACAGCTCCATCACCGGGTCGAGCGAGGGATCGTAGTGGAGGATCAGCGGACGCTCGGCGCTATCCGGCAGAAACACCAGGTCGAGGCGTTCGAGCACGTCCTGCGTGGCCTGGGACACGTCCGTGTCCCAGGACAGCTCGAGCACCACGTCGCTGATGCCGGCGCGGCTGATGGAGGAGATCTTGCGCAGCCCGCCGACCACGCCCAGGGCTTCTTCGATCGGCCGGCTGATGTCGTTTTCCACCTCCTCCGGCGCGGCCCCGGGGTACTCGGTGCGCACCGTGAGGGTGGGATAGGACAGCTCCGGCATCAGGGTCACCGGCAATCGGCCGTAGGAGAACCAGCCGAAGACCAGCGCCGCCAGAAAGACCATGATCACCGCCACCGGACGGCGGGTGACGAAGGAGGACCCTGCGGATTCCGGCGGCGCCGGCTCTGGTGGATGGGACGGCTCGCTCACTTCGCTCACTCGTCCGCCTCCGCGATCCGGCTCTCCGCCTTGGAGCTGTCGTCGGTGTCGCCCTCGGTGCCGTCCTGCTCCACCAAGTCGACCCGGCGCACCCGGGTGCCCTCCTTGAGCCCCGCCTGGCCGGCGATGACCACCACGTCCCCGAGTTGGAACAGCTCCTCAGGGACCTCGACAAAGCGCTTGTCCTCCAACACCGGTCGCACCAGGAGCCGTTCGGCGACGGTCTTGGTGGCGTCTTCCTCGTCCTTCCGCAGACGGAAGGCGAAGATCTGATCGTTGTCGTAGATCAGCGCCCGCTTGGGCAGCAGCAACGCGTCCTCGTGGAGGCTGGTGACCAGCTCGACATCGACGTACATACCGGGTCGCAGACCCGGCGAGCGGGGCAGATCGACGGTGACCTTGACCGTGCCGCTGCGGGGATCCACCACCGGCGAGATGCGGTCGACGCGGCCGTTGAAGCGGGCCTCGCCGAGGGCCGGCGAGCCGACCCGGGCCAACAGATCCTTCTGCAGCCGCGGCAGCTCCTTCTCCGGCACGAAGATCCGGGCCACGATGGAGTTGAAGTCCACCATGCTGAAGAGCTGCTGGTTGACGGTCACGTAGTCCCCGACGTTGACCAGCCGCTGGGTGATGGTGCCGTCGATCGGAGCGCGCACCTCGGTGTAGGACAGCGCGCGCTCGGCTTCCTCGACCTCCAGCTCCAGACGCTCGATCTCGTAGGTGGCGTCGTTCATCGCCTGCTCGCTGATCAGCTCCTGGGCGAACAACCGCTTCTGACGCTCGTACTCGCGCTTGGCCTTGTCGTGCTCGGTCTGCGCCTTGGCGAGGGTGGTGCGCTGCTCGGCGTCCTGGAGGCGGACGAGGAGCTCGCCCTTGCGCACCTCGTCGCCCTCCTCGACCTTCAGCTCCTCCACCCGGCGGGCGGCCTCGGAGAAGACTTCCACCTCGCGCTCGGCTTCGAGGTTGGTCGAAAAGCGGAGCACGGACTCGATGACCCCGCGCTCGAGCTCGGCGACCTCGACGGGGACGGCTTCGGCCTCCTTGGGCTCGTCGCCTTCCCCGTTGCCGTCGCGATCCTTCCGGCGGCGCTCGTCCTGCTTCGAGCTCTTGGAGCCCCCGTCACCGTCGGAGCTGGTCGCTGACTCGGATTGTCCGGAGGCCGAAGTCGGCTCGTCGGCACGGCTGTCGTTGGAAGAACAGCTCAGGGTGGCCGTGGCCGAGAGCAAGACCACGACCAACAGAAACATCCAGGGGGTGGTGCGAATCCATCTCACGCGCGTATCTCCTGCGTCAAATCGATCCATGAGCGGACCTCCAGCTTTGCTGGAGCCAGGCTCAGGGATCTCCAGAAACATCAAACAGAACGAGATGAGAAGACCTCGACGGCCGCCGGGAGAGCGGTCCGGGAGGCGAGGGGTGATTCCCCGATCGTATCGACACGAGGCCTGGTTTCCATCCGGCTGGCCTGTATAGAGAGATACGCCGAGGCCCTGGTTCTTATTACGAAACCGGACACCTGCTGTTTCATTCCCGGCTGCCTCAAGCGCCTCGCGACAGGAAATCTCCAGAAAGACCGAATCCTTTGATAGCGACTGCACGGCCCTGCAGGCCGCAGTGCCGCTCGGCAGCCCGTGAATGAGATTCCGACACGGCTACGCTCGCGGCAACCGCAGGGTCCGCAGGTCATGGCGATCGAAGAACGACGACCCTGCGATCGGCTCACCGTCCTCGTTGCCGATCAGAAGATGGGAGCTCGTCAGGGGGGAGCCTCCCAGCTCCCGGGTGGGGTACTCGAGGTTGAGGGCGCGACGGCGATCGTAGCGAGACTCGACGTCGATGAACCGCAGGACGTACGCGATCCTCCGGTCCAGGGGACCGTCCCCGAGAGGGACGCTCCGGTGGATCACGTACTTGTCGAACAAGAGCACGTCGCCCGGGGACAACGCATACTCGACGGCATGCTGCGTGAGGATCTCGTTCATCGCGGGCGAGTTGAGAATCCCTGTACGGAGGTTGGCGTAGTCGTCGAGGGTGACGGTGTCGCCGGCTGCCGATTTTCTTTCCAACGTGCTCACGATGGCCGGCTCGACAAACTCGTACAGGAACTCTCCGGAGACCACCGACCTGGGCACACACGCCAGCCCACCGCCCTGACCCGAGGGCTCGATGGATTGGAGGGGAATCCACATCGAGCACCCGTAGTCGCGAGCGTTCTGATACCCGAAGCTCTGCACCCCCACATGCCACGGGAAGCCCTTGCTGACGTTCCTCTCGAGCTCGAAGCAGATCTCGAAGGTGAAAAACAAGCTCCGTCCTGCCAGGCCGCAAAGAACATGTCGGAAGGACCTGTCACCGATCAGAGAGAAGATGTCCTCCCTCGGCAAGTTGAAGTCGTACTTCAGGCGGCTGAACTCCTCCGTGAATGTCGGTGTGCTGGTCGAGAGCTCGGCCTCGGCCCGCTCGCGGAGCACTTGCAGGGCGCGGTCTGCCAGGAAGCCCTCGAGCTTTACGAAGCCATCCTTTTCAAACTGGGACTCGAGCGCCGCGCCGGGCTTGAAGTCCGGGCTCGTCCAGGCCATCCAGGCTCCTCGTCGCAAGGTCTTCGTGGGACTGCAATGACGAAAATGAAGTATACTCCGACACCTCCAGACAGTCTAGCTATGAGTCTGCGAGCCAATCCGCCGGGATTCAGCATGCCGCAATCCAGAGATGACGATGACAGAGAGTCCTCTATCCAACCCGAGCCCTCTAGCCAACACCCACCGAATCGTCTGGACCGCCCTGATGGCGGCGCTGATTGCAGCCGGCGCATACATCCAGATTCCGCTCGGCCCGGTACCCATCTCCATGCAGACCTACTTCGTGCTTCTCACGGGCTTTCTCCTCGGATCGATCTACGGCTCTCTTGCGGTGGCCCTGTATCTGACGGCGGGCTTGATCGGTCTGCCGGTCTACGCGGGGGGCACATCGGGAGTGGCGAAGCTCTTTGGTCCCACAGGAGGTTTTCTCTTCGGGTTCCTCTTGGTCGCCGCGGTGGCCGGGATCGCCACGAGGGACCACGAGTCGAAGCTCGGCTGGGGCTCCGGGGCCCTGTGGGGGGGTCTGGCTCTTGCAACGACCTACACGCTGGGAGTGCCCTGGTTGAAGTATGTGCTCGACCTCGGTTGGCAGGAAGCCTTCTATGCGGGTATGCTGCCGTTCCTTCCCGGGGCTGTCCTCAAGCTGCTGCTGGCCATTGGGACCTGCCGTTTCCTCGCCGACCGACGACTCCTGCCACCGTGATCTCGTGCACCCATCTCGCGTATCGTTACTCCTCCCACCGCGTTCCTGCGCTCAGCGACATCAGCTTCGACCTCCAGAGGGGACAGATGCTCGGGCTGGTGGGCCCCAACGGAAGTGGAAAATCTACCCTTCTGGCCCTTCTCGCCGGGCTGTATTCCCCGACTTCCGGTGAGCTCGAGGTGAGAGGCTACCGCTCGCCCCGGGACGAGCGCGAGCTCCGCCGCATCGTCGGTCTGGTGGTCCAAGACGCGGATCTCCAGTTGCTCGGCGCGACGGTGGCGGAGGATCTCCTGCTGGGACAGGAGACCTCGCCCGAGAAGCTGGATCTGGCACACCGCCTGGCGGAGAGCTTTGCCCTCGAGGGGCTCTGGGACGAGCCGGTGCAAACACTGTCCTGGGGACAGAAGAAGAAGCTGAGCATCTGCGGCATCCTGATGAGCGAGCCGGAGGTCATGCTTCTGGACGAGCCCTTTGCCGGTCTGGACTATCCGGGCGCTCTCGAGATGCGTCAAATCCTGGTCGACAACCGAAAAGCCGGCCTCACGCAGGTCGTTGCCGTGCACGATCTGGAGCCCATCGCCGATCTGGCGGACACCTGGGCGGTTCTTGGGAACGGCCAGATCGTGGCTCTCGGTGTCGCCGACGAGGTCTTTCCTTCGCTCGCTTCGTTGGGCGTGCGGCCACCCTGCTCGTGGCAGGTGGGTCTCGGTATCCAGCCCTGGGACTGGAGTCTGTGAAGGGCGTCCGGGGAACGGTAGGCCGTTTGGCAACGGCCCTGTGCTCGCTCGATCCCAGAGTCTCCCTCTTTCTGGTGCTGGTGACCGGCTTGCAAGTATGGACGATTCCCCCCAGGGGCCTCGCCCTCGTCGGGCTCGGGGCCGTGCTTCTCCTGACGGTGTTGGGGGCTCAAGACGCCATCAAGCTCCGTGTCGCTCGCACCTATTTCACCTTGATCGCCTTTTGGGTCGCGGTCCAGGTGCTCTTGCAGATGATCCAAGGGACTCCCCTGGCGCAAGGCGCTTTCGCCGGTCTGATCCTGGGCGTGCGACTGGCGATCCTGCTTTCGCTGGGCTTGATTCTCGCCTTGTTGGCCTCGCCCAGAGCCCTCGGGCTGGCGCTTTCCTGGTATTCGCGACCCCTCTTTCGAAGGTCCGCCTGGAAGGTCGCTCTCGCCTTGTCTCTCATGGTGCATTTTCTCCCGATGGTCTGGGCCTCGATCGAGACCACGAGAAGCTCCATCGCCTTGAGATGCCCCGACCTGCCTTGGCGGCAGAGGGCCACGCTGGTTCCCCAGGCCACGATCCGTGCGCTGAGCCAAAAGACTTGGGAGCAAACGATCGCCATCGCCGCACGGCGTCTCGACTCGGCGGATGCTTGGAAAGCCACGGCCAAGCTCACCTGGTCGGACCTGACGATCGTCTGCGGATTTCCCCTGCTACTCTGGTCGCTCTCGCTCCTCTAGCGAGCCGCCCGAGCAAACCCCGTCGGAGAGTCACTCGGATGGCCAGAGTCCTGATCTACGGCGACGCCGGAACCGGTACGACTTCCAGGTCCGGCCTTGTGCTCGCGTTTCACCAGCACCTCGGCTCGTCCGCCGAGGTCGAGCTGGTGACGGCAGACACCCTGACGAGAGACGATGCATGGCAGGAGGACGCGCTGGTCATCGCCTTCCCCGGTGGCGCGGACCTTCCTTATTGTGAGCGCCTGAACGGACGGGGAAACGCCTCGATCCGCCGCTTCGTCAGCCAGGGGGGACGGTACTTGGGCATGTGTGCAGGCGCCTACTATGCCGCGCGGCACGTCGTCTTCGAGGCCGACGGCCCGTGGGCCATCGAAGGCCCCCGAGAGCTGGCCTTCTTCGCCGGCTCCGCCATCGGCTCGCAGCGGGAGCTGGCCGGTCCTTATCGGCCCGGCGCCCCCGAGTCGCTGGGCATCGCTTCACTGAAGCGAGAGGACGGTCGGGAAGATGCAGACATCCTGTACTGGGGCGGACCGCGATTCGAGCCGGACGACGACTGCAAGCGTTGTCGTGCGCTTGCGTGGTATCGAGATCTACCCGGTCCGCCGATCGCCGCCGTCCGTTGTGAGGTCGGTCGCGGGGCCGCCGTGCTCTGCGGTGCCCATGCAGAAATCTTCTCCACTCTCCTGCTCCAAGATCCCATTGCAGACAAGCTGAGCGGCTCGGACCTTCCGGAGCGCCTGGAACGAGGCGAACGAGCGCGGCGAGACTTCCTCGCCGATCTGCTCCGCGAGCTTCTGAATCAGCTACCGCCCCCAGAGGGGGCGGTTTGATGAAGGCCCCTCGAAGGGGCCTGGGCGCTACGCGCCCCCGAACTCCAACCTTTCTTGCTTCTTCTCTTCGGATTCCTGATGGCGGATGTACGAA
>Ga0209956_1000063_pt1 | contig 53356 bp, 40 predicted proteins | sample SalPon2A_C_D1_MG_FD_185720 | JGI IMG/M metagenome (GOLD analysis project Ga0209956, IMG submission 185720) | Soil microbial communities from South San Francisco under conditions of wetland restoration - Salt Pond MetaG R2A_C_D1_MG (SPAdes)... | ecosystem: Environmental > Terrestrial > Soil >...
TCGATAGTTGGCGCTCCTCGACCAGATGCACCAGGTAGGCTCGGACGTCCTCACGATCCAGTTGATCGGGCCGCTGGCAGTGGAACTCGGCAAACCGCCGAACGGCGTACAGGTAGGTCTTGCGCGTGCGGGGTCGCATGCCTCGCAGTTGGAGCTCCTCGTCCATGCGCCGCCTCAGTGCTGTTGCCATCACAACCCCCTTTCCAGTCTTGAAGGTGAACCTGAAAAGGGCAGGTTGTCACGAGGGTGTAGCCCTCCCTTACTGCCACACCGAGGCAGCCGTGACCTCCATTTGGAATGGTGTGAGGAAACTTCAGAACAACCGAGTGCGAGGCAGGCCTACCGCGAAGCGGTTTAGTTCAACGTTTCTTGAGCTCACCGGCGCCGCCCGCGACGCGGCCACGCAAGCGCGCACCGAGCCCATACACCCACAGGTGATCGTCAGGCCTGAACCGTTTCGCGGCGGCGCCCGGTGCAGCGAGGGGTTAGGACCCACTTCGGCCTCCAATAGTGGTGACCAGCTCCCGGAAATCTGTTTCGCGGAGTATCCGGATTGGGCGACCTGCCGCGACGAGAGCCTCGGCCTTCCTATGCTTTGAGCTCTTCTCGTGTCCAGCTAGCCGACGGATGTCTTGATCTCCAACGACCAGGAGAGTGGTCTGCTTCGTGACGCCTTGAGCGACTTCACAGCCCACGGAGGCCGCCAAGTCAGCAGCTTCCCGCCGCGGAATATCCAGAGAGCCGGTGAAGACCAATACCTCTCCGAACAGGGGACCGTCCGGATTGCCTTGCCGCGTAAGGGGCTTTCCACTCTTGTTAAAGTCTATCGGCTCCTCGACTCGTCTCAGCCAGTCTCTGACTGAGAGTCCTGTCTCTTCGATGGCAGCCAGGAACACGTAGCCAGCCGCCTTGGCGTCCTCGAGTGCGTCGTGGGCTTTGAATTCGTGGCCGATGAATTGGCAGAGATCGTGGAGGCCGTATCCTCGTTCTGCGCAGTGACTCCAGGTGCGTCGTGCGACTCGCGCCGAATCGAGCCACGTGCAACCGGGAAACTTCAGGCCATAGCGCGTAAAGCTCTGCTGGACGGAGACTCTGTCGAAATGGGTGTGGCTTACCACTACGTCCTGTCCCAACCGCTCCAGAAGCTCGGCCACCAAGTTCGGCAAGGTAGGCTGCCCCAAGACCGTGTCTTCGGTGATCCCGTGGATCGAGACGTTGATGGGATCGAAATAGTCCTCCGGGTCGAGGTAGGACTTCCACTCTGCAACGAGCGACCCGCCCCGGAATGTCGCGACTCCGATCTGGCAGATCGAGGCCATGTCCGCGTTGGCCGTCTCTACATCAATCGCAACAAAGTCCATAGGCCGTTCTCGCGTGGGTGTGGGTCCTAACGCTCCGGGCCTCAGCGGCGGAACCGCGCTTTTCGCGGTTCCTGTCCGCTGGAGGCCTCGGGTTGGGCGCCGCTCGGCGATGCGGGTCGTGAAGATTTCGGCCGGGCCAATGCAGCATCCCCAGATTGCCGCAGTTCGAGACCACCTTTACCTTTGGGACCAAATCGACATGCCACACTCCGCGTTCCAGAGGGATCCGCTTGGTGCTCGAAAGTCACAGGTAAGCCGAACAGCTCAGTTTCAAACTGAGTGTGCTGAATTGGGAGGCCACCCGGGGCGGCATACTCGTGATGCACTCCATCGCCTATGTCACAGACGGCGTACTGGTAGGAAATCTCAGCGACAAGTCTTGTAAAGTAGACAGGCAGCCGGCCGGAGGTCGTGCCGAGATATAGTTCTCCCGCCCCCCATTGAATCGGAAACTCTAGTTCAACTTTACTCATATCGAGAGGCACTCCCTCGCATAGCTGGGGATGTGTAGCTTCAAGTATCGGAATGTAGTCTCTGGCAGCGAGTGGTGGGTCGTCCTCGTGGTAGAGGACTCGCTTCTCGACATCTGGCAACCAGAAGCCATACTTTGATGGTACTCCCGAGTCTTCGTAGAGAACTAGAAAGCACCTGATGTTCTCGATCAAGCGGAAAACGTGAACGGCACCGCCCGCGAGAAACCATCCTTCGATGTCCGCCGGCGAGACTTGTGACAGAACTCGGGCTTCGATTCCTACACGCTTGGCGGTCTCAAGTGCGGCCGCGGTAAACCCTTTCGCAGAAACTGCGATCGTCTTAGCCGCCCCAATCTTCTGCCGTTTGGTAGCCAGTTGTTCGATCCAGGTGTCATCATCGCGGCGACTCCGCCTGCGGCACTCGACGGTTATTAGCAAATCCGCCGTACCAACCCGAGCCCTGATAGAAGCATCCACTTCTCTTAGTCGGCCCGTTACAAGATCTCGGATGCGATCCGGTGATTTCACTGTGGCGCCAAGCGGAGAAGCAGTGCGCTCGATCCGAGCCACGAGTTCCTCAAACTCTCGCCATTCGGGGGTGTTGCTCTTCATTGCACTACTCAAACGATCCTAGCGCCGCCCAACGTGCCTGTGCCTCAGCGGCGCGCGAAGCGCGTCCGTCTGCAGGCACCTGGTTATGCACCGTCCGTCGCAATGCTCGTCAGTTTCTCTCCAGCCTTGCTGAGACAGAATGACTTGAGGCGAGCGAGAAGGTCCGTCACGAGGCGGGCATCCTCACTGGTGAAAACCGCCCATGCGCCGGCTGTGCCTCCGTCCAGCCCCTCACGAAGTGTCTTCGGTGCTCGGGGAACCGGGTAGCGCGCCGACCAAACCGCGGCCCGTGAGAGCCGCCACGCTAGGACCCGCTCCCCTTCCTCAGGCTCGTAACCCACCCTGTCTAGGAGTCTTGGCAGGTCGTGCTTCAACAGACTATCCGGTAGCGTGCCGCTTTCCTCAAGCGAACGACTCACTTCCTCTCGATGGCTGGCAACCCATAGGCCCTTGCATAGATTCTCCGCGGCATAGGCCGCGAGCATGAGGATGATCGCGCGCACATCAGGAGGATGCTCAATCGTGATCAAGGCGTTGTCTTCTCCAGACTTGGCAAAGGCCTTGGCCGCAGCAACAAAGCAGCCCTCGTACTCCTTGGCAACTGGCAAGAGCGCCTCCATTGCTGCAGTTAGCTTCTCGGCAACAGCAAACCACGTGTCAGGTTCCAACGCCGTCCGTTCGAATACCTCTGCGTCACGCTCCTCCGGGGTCAGACCCCAGAAGCGATCACTGCCGCTAACACCTGACGACATTCGTCCGTACTCCTACCACGGTCAGCCTCGCGTGCATAACCTTAGAGTAGGCGACAGCCAAAGTCGTATAACTCCGTCTCACTGCACGGCGCGCTGCCCGAACTCCGGCAGTTAATGATCTTACCGATTTTAGTAGATTTTCGCCGGGAGTCAAGTACGACAACGCCAGTGTCGTATAGCTCCGGCCGACGGGGGGGCACAGCTGCGCTGCGACTAGCCGACACACAGTGTCGTTAAGCACACGGTAGACCCGGACTACGCAGCAGCGTCAGAAGTGGGCGCAGATACGGCTCTGAGCGAGCGGAGAAAGGGCTGGTTCTGCCAATGACTCTCCGGCTCGAAGGTGTCGCCTAGTGTGGAGAATGTTGCGCATTCGCATACAGCAAATTCTTCCTCTCAGTCACCGGCCCGCACAGGAGATCGATCGGGCTCCTTACTCCGAGTCCTCCACGGTTCAAGACATGGGTGTAGATCATCGTTGTGCGGACACTCCGATGCCCGAGAAGCTCTTGGACCGTCCGAATGTCGTAGCCGGCCGAGAGAAGGTGTGTGGCGAAGCTGTGGCGAAGAACATGCGGGGTCGCGGGCTTGGAAATACCTGAGCCCCGAACCGCCCGCTTGAAGGCCCGCTGAATCGAGCGCTCGTGTACATGGTGGCGCCGTTCGTCTCCTGTGCTTCTGTCGCGATAGCGATTCGGAGCCGGAAAGACCCACTGCCAACACCATTCACGCCCCGCGTTGGGATACTTTCGGGCCAGAGCAGCGGGAAGTACTACGCTCCCGAAGCCCAGGCGAAGGTCTTTGTCGTGGAGACGTCGGGCCGTCTTCAAATGCTCGGCGAGTTGAGGAGCGAGCCGTTCGGGCAGCATGGTCAGACGGTCCTTGCCGCCCTTGCCATCTCGCACCTGGATCTGGCCATACTCGAAGTCCAGATCCTTGACCCGAAGACGCAGGCCCTCCAGGAGCCGAAGTCCGGTTCCATAGAGCAAGGAGGCGATGAGTCGGTTTATCCCCGTCATCCGCTCTAGGATCTGTTGGACTTCTTGTGGTGAGAGAACCACAGGAAGCTTCTTCTTCCGGCGGGCTCGAACCAGGTCCTCGAATTCTCCCAGCTCGCGTTTGAGGATGTGGCGGTAGAGAAAGAGCAGTGCGCTGAGAGCCTGGTTCTGAGTTGAGGCGCTTACCCTACCCTTCACCGCAAGGTGGCTCAGAAAGTTGTTGACTTCTGTCTCGGCCATCTCCTCGGGATGCCGCTTCCCGTGAAAGAGGATGAAGCGGCGAATCCAGTGCAGGTAGGCCTTTTCGGTTCTGCGGCTGAGATGGCGAACCCGGATCTGATCGCGGACCTGATCCAACAGCTTGGGGGGCTGGCTCGGCTTCATGGGGAAACTCCCGCAAGTCTTGCACTCAAGCGGCACGATTTACTACCGCCTTAGTTATGCCATCCCCTTGTTCAAGTGTCAAGGCGACCTCCTCCCGTGGCCTCGCGGGACAGAGACCCTTGGCCGGGAGTGTCCGGAGACCCCTCAAGATCTCATCGAGCTCTGCACTCGAGAAGCCCAGGTGGCGCTCTCGGGGCTGGTCAGTCTGCTCGCCTACGCTCAGAAGCGCTTGAGCACCACGGCGACCCGTCTACCCATCAGCCAGGACCAGGGCCGGCTGCAGAGCTTCGAGATCCCCTACGACGTGCCTACTGAGATGTGGGAGGTCCTCACCGAGAGCTCCACGGCACTCGGTGAGCTGATCGACCGTCTCCAGGCGGCGTCCGTGGTCGACGAGATCCTGCTGCGCAACGAGTTCCCCGAGCTGCGGGCGGCTGCCCGAGCCACCGGCCGCACAGCTCAGCCTTGTAGAAGCGAACCATTTCAACCAACGAGAGGAGGTGGACGCGACCGGAATCGACAGAAGGGAAGAAGGTCTAAGTGACGGCAGAACCCAGGGCCGCTGTCCCCCCGGGGGCGGCGGCCCATCTTCCGCCGGTCCCCTCAGATCACCCCCAGATGGATATTAGCCAAAAGTTAGACACAAGCCCTTGCCTGAGACCCTGATAATCGCTGTAAGTCCTTTAGAATCAATGGCGTCCCCAACGGGATTCGAACCCGTGTTGCCAGCTTGAAAGGCTGGAGTCCTGACCTGGCTAGACGATGGGGACGTTGATTGAGCGCTTGTGGCTGACGCCACCGGCGCGGGGAGATTACCACACCCTCGTACGACCTGCATCCCGGTGGACAAATCTCCTCACTCCGCTACGCGTACAATATCCTGACCGGCGCCGAGGCGAGCTCCAGGCACCGCTGAACTGAAACTTGGAGGTACCCTGAGGACCATGACCCGTAGACGTGCCTGGATACTGCTGCTGCTCCCGAGCCTGATCCCTGCCTTCCCAGCCCTCGCCCAAGACACCCCTGCACCCCCTCCTCCAGGAGAGTTTCCATTGACTCCTGAAAGGCCAGCCGATGACTCGACTGTCCCCGAGAGCCTCGGGCTTGCGGCTCCTGAGCCCAACGCACCCAACTCGACTTCCAATGAAGGAATCGGGCTCGATGGCTCCGCTCTTCTCGAGGCGTCCCTCGAAGCCTTCGAGTCCTCCGAGATCTTCTGGCAACAGGGAGCCTTTGAAGACGCCTTCGCCGCGCTCGACCGGGCCTACGAGCTCATGGCCTCCGTGCCTTCCAACGGCAATTCTGTGATTGCCCAGGGCAAGGAAGACCTCCGTCACCTGATCTCGCGCCGAGTCGTGGAGCTCTACGCCTCCCGAAAGACTGCCGTCGGTGACCAGAATGCCTCGATCCCCCTGGTGCTCAATGAGCAGGTCCAACGGGAGATCTCCAGCTTCCAGGGTCGAGAGCGCGACTTCTTTCTCGCCTCCTACCAGCGCTCGGGGCTCTATCGACAGATGATCCTGGAGGAGCTTCGCCGCGAAGGGTTGCCCGAGCAGCTCAGCTGGCTCCCGCTGGTGGAAAGCGGTTTCAAAGTGCGCGCCTTGTCCCGGGCCCGCGCCTTGGGCCTGTGGCAATTCATTCCCTCTACCGGCTATCGCTACGGGCTCTCGCGGAGCTCGTGGATCGACGAGCGCATGGATCCGCTCAAGGCTACCCGAGCCGCCTTGGGGTACCTCATCGATCTGCACCAACTCTTTGGCGACTGGTCGACAGCCCTCGCCGCCTACAACTGCGGTGAACGCACGGTGCTGCGACAGATCCGAAACCAACCCGTGAGTTACTTCGACCAGTTCTGGGATCTCTACAGCCGACTTCCGCGAGAGACCCGACGCTATGTACCCCGCTTTCTAGCCACGCTCGCAATCTTGGAGAACCCGGGGAAACATGGGTTTGACTTGCCAGAGCCCCTCCCGCCCCTGGACTTCGAGGAGATCGAGGTCAACCGTCCGGCGCAGCTCGCTTCCATCGACAAAGCCCTGGGCTTGTCCACCGGGACGCTCGCCAGTCTCAATCCAGAGCTGCGACGCAAGGCCACACCGGACGAGCCGTACTCGCTCCGGGTACCTCCAACTCAGAGAGAGACTCTGCTGGCCAAGCTCGACGAGGTACCCCGTTGGGAGCCCCCGGTAAGCGATGTTCATCGAGTTCGTCGCGGTGAGACCCTGTCCGGTGTGGCTTCTCGCTACGGCACCTCGGTGCGCGCGTTGATGGAGCTCAACGGACTGCGCAACGCCCACCGGATCTGGCCGGGGCAACAGCTTCGAGTCCCCGGAGGCTCTGGAGTAAGCCGGGCCGTTCGCAGCTCGAGCGCGCTGGCACCGGGCACCGAGATCACCCACAGAGTCCGCTCCGGCGATAGCCTTTGGCGGCTCGCCAACCGCTACGGTACGACCGTCAACCGCATCAAAGCCGATAACGGTTTGCGTAGCGACCTGCTGCGGCCCGGACAGCGCTTGCGTATCCGCGCCCCGGGATCGTCCGCGGCGAGCGGTGGGACTCGCTACACGGTGCGCCGAGGGGACACACTCGGCACCATCGCAGAGCGCCTCGGCGTGTCCCTGAGACAGCTCTTGCACGCCAATCGCCTGTCGCAGCGCAGCACGATCTATCCGGGACAGACGCTCACGATTCCACGCTAGCCGTCTCTCGGAGCCGAAACTCCTCACCCTTCGCGGCCAGCCCCTCCTCGACCGCGTCCTGGATGTCGAGACCCTTCTCCGCCGCATAGTCGCGGATCTGTTGGGTGATTTCCATGGAGCAGAACTTGGGGCCGCACATGGAGCAGAAGTGCGCCTCCTTGGCTCCCTCTTGCGGCAAGGTCTCGTCGTGGAATCTCTGAGCGGTATCCGGATCCAGGGCCAGGTGGAATTGATCGCGCCAGCGAAACTCGAAGCGTGCCTTCGACAGCGCGTTGTCCCAACGCTGGGCTGCAGGATGGCCTTTGGCCAGGTCCGCGGCGTGGGCGGCGATGCGATACGCGATCACCCCTTCCTTGACATCGTCGCGATCGGGTAGACCCAGGTGCTCCTTGGGAGTCACATAGCAGAGCATCGCGGTGCCGTACCAACCGATCATCGCTGCGCCGATGGCGGAAGTGATGTGGTCGTAGCCGGGAGCGATGTCGGTAGTCAGCGGTCCGAGGGTGTAGAACGGTGCTTCGTCGCACCACTCGAGCTGCTTGTCCATGTTCTCCCGGATCAGGTGCATGGGGATGTGCCCCGGTCCCTCGTTCATCACCTGAACGTCGTACTCCCAGGCACGGCGGGTGAGGTCGCCCTGCACCTCGAGCTCGCCGAATTGGGCCTCGTCGTTGGCATCCTCGATGGATCCCGGCCGTAGCCCGTCGCCCAGGGAAATGGAGACATCGTAGGCTGCCAAGATCTCCAGGATCTCGTCCCAGTGGGTGTAGAGGAGATTCTCCCGGTGGTGCGCCAGGCACCACTGGGCGAGGATCGAGCCGCCGCGGGAGACGATGCCGGTGCGGCGCCGGGCGGTGAGCGGAATGAACCGCAGCAGCACACCGGCGTGGAGGGTGAAGTAGTCGACGCCCTGCTCCGCCTGCTCGACGAGGGTGTCGCGGAAGAGATCCCAGGTCAGCTCCTCCGCCTTGCCGTCGACCTTCTCCAGCGCCTGATAGATCGGCACGGTGCCCAGGGGGACCGGTGCGTTGCGCAGGATCCACTCGCGGGTCTCGTGGATGTTCTTACCGGTGGACAGGTCCATCACGGTGTCGGCGCCCCACCGGATGGCCCACGCCATCTTCTCGACCTCCTCCTCGATCGAGCTGCTGACCGCGGAATTGCCGATGTTGGCGTTGATCTTGACCCGGAAATTGCGGCCGATGGCCATCGGCTCGAGCTCCGGATGGTTGATGTTGGCGGGAAGGATCGCCCGTCCGCGGGCGATCTCGTCGCGAACGAATTCGGGCGTGTAGCACTCCGGCAGGCTCGCCCCGAAGCTCTCCCCCGGATGCCGGTGGGAGATGTCCGCCAGCGCCTCGCGCCGCTCTTCCAGGAGCTGATTCTCCCGGATGGCGACGAACTCCATCTCGGGAGTGATCTCGCCTCGCTTGGCGTAATGCATCTGGGTGACCCGGCGACCCGCTTGCGCCCGCAGGGGCTTGCGGCGAGCGCGGAATCGCACCTCGTCCAGCCGGGCGTCGGAAGCTCGCTGGCGGCCGTACTGGGAGGAGATCTCGGCCAGAGCTTCGGTGTCCGCCCGGGCCTCGACCCATCCCTCGCGGACTGAAGGAAGACCCCGGTGCACATCGATCTCGGCCTCCGGATCGGTGTACGGCCCGGAGGTGTCGTAGACCACCAGGGGTGGGTTTTCGACCAGCCGCTCGCGCTCGGAGCCGGGCAACGGCCCCGGGCGGCGCTCGCGGGTCGGCGACTGCTCGATCTCCCGCATGGGAACCTTGATCGAGGGGTTGGAGCCTTCCACGTAGATCTTGCGGGAGCCGGGCAAGGAGCCGCGACTGATGACATCTGAGCGAACGAGCTCGGCTACGGTCATGGGGGTATCTCCTCGGGCTACCGGCAGGGGGTCGGAAACAGGTCGTCCAAGAGCATTCTACGGCCTTCGGATCCGCCTCGGACTCTCGACCGAACCTTCGCATGACGAAGACAGCAACGCAAGGGAGAGGGATCGAGGGTCACATCCTCGGTGGGGCGAAGGTCGCCCGTCGCGTCGTCTCCTCGAACCCGAGCTTGGCGGCCAACCGCCGGGAGGCGGCGTTGCCTTCCATGGCTCCCCAGACCGGGGTCAAGCCCTCCGGCGCCAAGTATAGTCGGAGAGCCTCGAACAGGGCCGCGGCCAACCCCCGGCGGCGGTAGGCCTCGAGGGTATCGACCGAGACGTCCCAGAGGGTCTCGGTGATCCAGGGGGCATAGCAGAAGGACACGGGAAGGCGCCGACCGTCTTCCATCGCCCAGGCCACGGTCATCGGGCACGCTCGCCGCAGAGCCAGCTCGATCTCCGGTCGTAGATCGTCGGGCACTCTCGCCAGCAGATCGGCAACCCGCCGTGCGTCCCCGGACCCTCCGACATGTCCAGCCTCTCCCAGAAGGGCCGAGTCCCGCTCGATCCGCTCGACCGAAATCCCTTCCGGGAGCGGCGTCAGCTCAGTCTCTTCCCCACTCCATCGATGGATCAGCGCATCGTCTGCACGCCGCCAGGCGGGTAGCTCATCGGCGACTCGTGTGACTCGATCCGGCTCGACCAGAATTCGAAACTCGGGGTTGCGCACCGCTCCCTGGACCGCCCGGTGGAGCGCCTGGCGCGGCGGCTCGCCCCAAATGCACGCGAAGGGAAAGTCGGTGGAGCGCAAGACGAACCCCCGCGCGGTATCGGGCCCGGCGAAGATCCGGCAGCGACCGGACAACAGCGGCCCCCGCAGATCGATCCATCCCGGTTCGTCGGGAACCAGGTGCACCATACGGCGGTCGGGCCGAGGCGGCATGAGCCACTTCGACGATCCAGCAATAGTGGACCCCAAAGCTCGCATACTCTCCCATCTTCTCCACACGGTCCCGGCGGCCGTCGCGCGGGCTACTCCAACCGCGCCCGCGCAGCGGCGAGACGCGCGATGGGAACACGGTAGGGCGAGCAGGAAACGTAGTCCAGACCCACCTGGTCGAAGAAGGCCACCGAATCCGGGTCTCCTCCGTGCTCGCCGCAGATCCCCAGGTGGAGATCCGGGCTCTGCGCGCGGCCGCGCTCGCAGGCGATGCGGATGAGCTGACCCACACCGTGGACGTCCAACGTCGCGAAGGGGTCCGCGGGCAGAATCCCCTCCTCGATGTAGGACGGGAGGAAGCGGCCGGCGTCGTCGCGGCTGTAGCCGAAGGTCATCTGGGTCAGGTCGTTGGTGCCGAAGGAGAAGAAGTCCGCGTGGCAGGCGATGCGGTCCGCCACCAGCGCCGCCCGTGGGACCTCGATCATGGTGCCGATGAGGATCCCCAGCTCGAGATCTTCCTCCTTCTCCACCCGCGCCACGACCTCCGCGGTGCGCTCACGGAGGCGCTCGAGCTCCGCCTCGGTGCCCACCAGGGGCACCATGATCTCGGCCTGCGGGTCGCCGCCGGCCTTCTTGCGCACGGCGGCGGCGCGGGCGATGGCTTCCACCTGCATGTCGTAGATCTCCGGTGCGGTCAAACCGAGACGGCAGCCACGGTGCCCCAGCATGGGGTTGAGCTCCTCCAGGGACTCCGCCTTGCGGCGCACCTCGTCGACGTCGATCCCCATGTCTCCGGCCAGGGCGGCGAGGGCCTTGTCGCCATGCGGCAGAAACTCGTGGAGCGGCGGATCGAGCAGCCGCACCGTCACCGGCAGCCCGTCCATGGCCTCGAAGATGCCCTCGAAGTCCGCCTGTTGCACCGGCAGCAGGTGAGCCAGCGACTCCTTGCGCTCGTCGGCGTCGGCAGCGAGGATCATCCGGCGCACCCACGGGATGCGGTCCTCCTCGAAGAACATGTGCTCGGTGCGGCACAGACCGATACCCACGGCCCCGAAGGCCCGGGCGCGGGCAGCGTCGCCGGGGGTGTCGGCGTTGGCGCGCACCGCGAGGCGTTTGACCCGGTCGGACCAGTCGAGGACCCGGAGGAAGACGTGGGCGGCAGCGTTCTCGGTGGCGCTCGCTTCGGTGCCGCCATCGAGAGCCTGCAGCACCTCGGAGTCGCGGGTGGCGAGGGCCCCGGCGATCACCTCACCGGTGGTGCCGTCGATCGACAGCTCATCGCCCTCGTAGAACACCCGGTCGCCGACCCGCATCTCGGTGTCGCCGACGTCGAGGTCGCCGGCGCCGACGATGCACGGCTTGCCCAGACCCCGTGCCACCACCGCCGCGTGGGAGGTCATGCCTCCGCGGGCGGTGAGGATGCCGACCGAGGCGTGCATGCCGACGATGTCCTCCGGCGAGGTCTCCTCACGGACCAGCAGCACCGGGCCGCCCTTGGCCATCTCCGCGGCGCGGTCGGCCTCGAAGGCGATGCGGCCCGAGGCGGCACCGGGACCGGCCGGCAGCCCCTTCGCCAGCAGGTGGCCGTGCTCCACTGCCTTCGCCTTCTCCTCGCTGTCGAAATCCGGCGCCAGCATCTGCTCCAGATGGGTGGGCTCGATCCGGGAGAGCGCCGTCCGCTCGTCGATCAACCCCTCTTCCACCATCTCGACCGCGATGCGCACCGCCGCCGGGCCGGTGCGCTTGCCGGTGCGGGTCTGGAGCATGTACAGGGTCCCGTCCTCGATGGTGAACTCGACGTCCTGCATCTCCCGGTAGTGACCTTCCAGCGTGCGGCACACCTCCTCGAGCTCGCGGGCCGCTTGGGGAAACAGCGCCGCCAGCCCCCCGGCGCCCTCGGCATCGGGACGGATGTTCTGCGGTGTGCGGATGCCCGCCACCACGTCCTCGCCCTGGGCGTTGACCAGGAACTCCCCGTAGATCCCCTTTTCGCCGGTCCCGGGATTGCGGCTGAAAGCCACACCGGTGGCGCAGGACTCTCCGCGGTTGCCAAACACCATGGTCTGGACGTTGACCCCGGTGCCGAGATCGTCGGCCAGCTTGTGGAGCCGCCGGTAGTCCCGGGCTCGCTGGGTATTCCAGCTCTCGAAGACCGCGCGTATGCCCCCCCAGAGCTGCTCTTGGGGATCCTGGGGAAACGGCCCGCCGGTGTGCTTCTCGACCAGGGTCTCAAAGTCCTCCGCCACTTTTTTCAGAGACTCGGCGGAGAGCTGCGCGTCGTTGTCGACTCCCTGGGTGTCACGGGCGGCACCCAGGATGCGCTCGAAGTCCCGATGGGGCACGCCCATCACCACATCCCCGTACATGGTCAGCAACCGGCGGTAGGCGTCCCACAGGAAGCGGGAATCCTCGCCGTCCCCGACCCGCTGTTCGACCAGGGCGCGGCTGAGACCGAGGTTGAGCACCGTGTCCATCATCCCAGGCATCGACACCGGGCCACCGGACCGCACGGAGAGCAACAGCGGTGCAGAGGCGTCGCCAAATCTCTTGCCCTGGAGCCCCTCGACCCGTGCCATGTGCTCCGCCACCTCGTCCTCGAGACCGGGTGGATAGGCTCCGTCGTGTCTCTGGAAGTGGATACAGGCTTCGGTGGTGAGGGTGAAGCCCGGGGGAACGGGCAGACCCAACCGGCTCATCTCCGCCAGGTTGGCCCCCTTGCCGCCGAGGAGCAGCTTTTGCCCCGCGTGTCCCTCCGCCGTCCCGCCGCCGAAGGCATAGACACTCTTGCTAGCACTCTCGACGCGCTGGCTCACGAGCCCTCCTTCTTCCGTTCCACCACCATCTCGGTGAGCCGGGCAATGCGGGTCAGCACCCGATGGATGGCCTGCAGGAGCGCGATGCGATTGTGCCGCAGGCGTTCGTTCTCATCCATCACCAGCACCTCGACGAAGAACCTGTCGAGGACCTCGGCGAACTCCCCCACCTTGGCGAGGGCGGTCTCGTAGTCCCGGGCCTCGGCGGTCTCCTCGATCTCCCCCCGGAGGCGGGTGTGCGCCTCGTAGAGGGCCTTCTCGGCCGGCTCCACCAGCGCCTCCGGCTTGAGGCTGTGCTCCGGCTGGTCCTTGACGATGTTGACGATGCGCTTGGCCGCCAGGACCACGGAGAGGAAGGTCTCCTCCTCGCGTACCTGGTGCAGGGCGTCCACCCGCGCCTTGAGATCCGGCAGATCGTCCCCGCCCACCGCTAAGGCCGCCTCGATCTCGTCGTAGGCGTAACCCAGGTGGCCGAGCAGATAACGGATTCGGTCGTAGACGAAGGGCCGCAGAGTGTCGAGGATCTCCTCGCCGCTGCGCTGGAGCCGGTCGCCGTAGAGCCGCGCCGCCTTGGCCGCCACCAGGTCCAGATCCAACGGCATCTCGCCCTCGAGGGCGATGCGGACGACCCCTTGCGCGGCGCGCCGCAGCCCGAAGGGGTCGCGGCTGCCGGTGGGGATCAGGCTGAGACCGAAGATCCCCACCAGGGTGTCGATGCGGTCCGCCAGTGAGACCACCTTGCCGATGCGGCCGCGGGGCACGCGGTCGTCGATCGAGGTGGGCAGATACTGGTCGTAGATCGCCTGCCAGACCTCCTCCGGATAGCCTTCCTCGCGGGCGTAGATACCGCCGATGACGCCCTGGAGAGAAGGGAACTCCCCCACCATGGCGCTGGTGAGATCGGCCTTGAGCAGGGTCGCCGCCTCCTGCGCGGCCGGGATCTCGTCGTCCCAGCCCAGGGCGCCGCACAGCAGCTCCGCCAGCTCGGCGATCCGGGCCGCCTTGTCGGCGTAGCTGCCCAGCTTCTCGTGAAAGGTGAGCGACTCCAGATCCTTCACCCGTTCGGCCAGCTTGACCTTCTTGTCCTCGCCGTAGAAGAAGCGGGCGTCTTCGAGGCGCGCGGTCACCACCCATTCGTTGCCGGAGCGCACGCGGTTCTCGGGGTCGTCCGGGCGGTCCATGACGGTCAGGAAGCACGGCAGCAGCTCACCCGTCGAGCTCTCGACGGTCAAGGCGCTCTGGTGGTCCTTGAGGCTGGCGATGAGCACTTCGCGCGGCAGCTCCAGAAAGCCCTCGGCGAAGCTCCCCGCCATGATCCCGGGGATCTCGCAGATGGCGGTGAGCTTGTCGAGCAGCTCGTCGTCTTCCACCAGGGTGCCGCCGAGCTCCTCCGCACGCGCGCGCAAAGAATCGCCGAGAACGGTCTTGCGGGCTTCCGGCCGCACCTCGATGTGACGCTCGCCGAGCCCCTCCAGATAGCCCTTGATGCTGTCCACCTGAAACGGCCGCGGGCTCAGGACCGGGTGGCCGACGGTGGTGTCGCCGGCTTCGAGATCGAACAGCCGGAAGGGGGCGATCTCGCCACCGAAGACCGAGACGATGCCATGCACCGGCCGCACCCAGGGCCCCTCGCCGGTACCCCAGCGCATCTGCTTGGCCCAGGAGATCTCGCGCAACACCTTGGGGATCAGCCCACCGAGCACCTCGGGAGTCGGACGGCCGGGAATGTCGAGGGTGGCGGCCACGTACTCGCCTTTGTCGGTCTCGATCCTCTCCAGGGCCTCCGGCTCGACGCCACACCGCTTGGCGAAGCCCTTCAGCGCCTTGGTGGGCTCGCCGTCCTTCCAGGCCACCCGGGCCGGTGGCCCCACCTCCCGCTCCCGGCGGTCTTCCTCCTTGTCCGGCACGCCGCGCAGCATGAGCACCAGCCGCCGCGGGGTGTAGCCCGCTTCGACCTCCTTGGGAGCGAGCCCCACCGCCATCAGCTCCTCGAAGGTCCGGCTCACCAGGTGCTTGACCGCCGGCTCCAGCATGCGCGCCGGGATCTCCTCGGCCCGCACCTCCAACAGATACTCACCGCGCGGCATCGGTCACCTCCGCGCTCTCGGCGTCCGGGTCCGGCTCCGCCCCGCTCCGGGGCCGCTCGGACTCCGGCAGCAGCGGCCAGCCGAGCCGCTCGCGGCTCTCGACCCAGGCGCGGGCACAGGCGTTGGCCAGGTCGCGCACCCGCTTGATCAACGCCACCCGCTCGGTCACCGACACCGCACCGCGGGCGTCGAGGACGTTGAAGCAATGCGAGCAGCGCAGGGTGCATTCGTAGGCGGGGATCACCAGCTCGGCATCGAGGCAACGCCGGGCCTCCTTCTCGTAGCCGGCGAATTGCTGCTCGAGAAAGGCCACGTCCGCCGTCTCGAAGTAGTACTTCGACATCTCCACCTCGTCCTGGTGGCGCACCTGACGGTAGGTCACGGGGCGATCGCCCCCCACCCAGCGGATGTCGTAGACGTTCTTCTCCAGCCCGAGGAACATGGTGATGCGCTCGAGACCGTAGGTGATCTCGGCGCTGATGGGCTCGAGCTCGAGACCCCCCGCCTGCTGGAAGTAGGTGAACTGGGTGATCTCCATGCCGTCGAGCATCACCTGCCAGCCGACCCCCCAGGCCCCGAGGGTGGGCGCCTCCCAGTTGTCCTCCTCGAAGCGCAGATCGTGCTTCGTGAGGTCGATGCCCAGGGCTTCCAGGCTGCGGATGTAGAGGTCCTGAATGTCCTTCGGATTGGGCTTGAGGATGACCTGGAGCTGATAGTGCTTGCCCAGACGGAAGGGGTTGTCGCCGTAGCGGGCGTCGGCCGGGCGGCGGGAAGGCTGGACGTAGGCCACCCGCCAGGGCTCCGGTCCCAGCACCCGCAGAAAGGTGTCGGGGTGCATGGTGCCGGCCCCCACCTCCAGGTCGTAGGGCTGCTGCAGGATGGCGCCCTGCTCGGCCCAATAGAGGGACAGGCTCAGAATCAGCTCTTGGAACGTCTGCATCGGTGGTCTCCACGGGCCGGAGGGCCCAGGTCCTCGGATTCGCAAGCGCCAACCTTACGACGGATCCCGCCTTCCTTCAAGCGCTCCGAGCCACTACCGTCCGGCGCCGCCGGGCTCCGCCGGCGGCTCCCCGAGGGTCCGCTGCAGCACGCGGTAGCTCTTCAGCTCGGTCTGCAGAAAGGTGCGGCGCACGCGGGCGGCGATCTCCTCGCTGCGGCGCAGGGTGCGCGGAGCCGGCGGGGCCTGGGCCATACGCACCAGACTCTCGCGGCCGGTGCGGCGAAGGAAGGCCAGCACCTCCGGTCCCGCCATTAACACCCCGGGAGACACCACCGGCGGCGGTCCCGGGTGGCCGCCGGCGCATTCGATGCACACCAGCCCCTCCCCCTGCGACGGCAGCACGGCCTCGGTCACGGCTCCGACGGCGGCGTCCTTCTCCTCTCTCTCGCCGCCTCCCGTCTCCCCTGAAATCCCCGGAGCCAGGAATCGCCGGCCACAGCCGGGACATTCGGTGGGCACCGGGAAGACCCCCTCCAGCCGCAGCACCCAGGCTTCGAAGTAGCGCGCTGCGAGGTCCCGGTCGACACCCGCCAGCAGCGCCGCGAGGGTGGAGTCGAGGAGCCGGTAGAGCAGCTCGGCCGCCTCGTTCTCCTGGGCGAACACCAGCACGTGCTCGGCCAGATAGCTGCCCAGCATCAGGTCCTCGAGCTCCTGCTGGATCTTCATCGCCGGCCGCAGCAGGTCGACGCCGGAGATGCGCACCAGCTCGCGGCCCTCCTTTTCGAACCAGGTGATCCGCACCTTGGCCAGCGGCTGGAGCTGGCCGGCAAACCGGCTGTGCTTGGTGCGGGCGCCCTTGGCGACACCGGACAGCCGGCCGCGCTCGGAGGTCAGAAAAACCACGATGCGGTCGCGGTCCTGGAGATCACGGACGTCGAGAAGGATAGCCTCGGCGGTGTGCAGGCTCACGGCAGCAGCAGCCCCAGCAGGGACCACGCGGTACCGAAGTAGATGAGGATTCCCAGCACGTCGTTGCTGGCGGTGACCAGCGGTCCCGAGGCCACCGCCGGGTCGATCCCCACGCGCTGGAAGACGACCGGAATCACCACGCCGTTGACCGAGGCCAGGATCAGGGCGGAGAGCACCGAGATTCCGACCACCAGCGGGAAGTAGATCTGGATGGCCCGCAGCTCGGTCCCCTCCGACAGCACCCCCGGCATCAGCAGCGAAAAGGTGAGCGCCAGCGCTGCCGCCAGCGCTCCCAGTATCAGACCGAGAAAGAGCCCGGACTTGACCTGCTGCCACAAGAAGTGCCGCACCCGGCCGTCGCCGCCGAGGCGTCCGGTGGCCAGCCCGCGGACGGTGATCATGGACGCCTGGGTGCCGGAGCTGCCCGCCAGCCCCATGACCACCGGTACGAAGCTGAGCAGAAAGAGGGCCTCGGTGAGCCCCGCCTGGAAGCGCTCCAGCAACAGACCGGTGAACGCGAGACCGACCAGGTTGACCAGCAGCCAGGGCAGGCGGAGCCGGGCCACCTGGAACGACCGCTCCTGGTAGATCAGCTCGTCCTCGGAGGTGCCGGCGAGCTTGTAGAGGTCCTCGGTGGCCTCCTCCTTGAGGATGTCGACGATGTCGTCGACGGTGACGATGCCCACCAGGCGGTCCGCGTCGTCGACCACCGGAATCGCCAGCAGATCGTAGCGGGCGGCGAGGTGGGCCACCTCCTCCTGGTCGGTCTCCACGTGGACGGTGATGACCTCGCGCTGGGCGATCTCGCCCAGGGTCTTCTCCGGAGCCGCCAGCAGCAACTGGCGCAACGAGGTGACCCCCACCAGAGCTCCCTGGTCGTCCACCACATAGAGGTAGAAGATCATCTCGACATCGCTCTTCTGCTGCACCGCCGCGATGGCCTCCGACACCCGCGCGGACCGCGGCAGGGCGAAGAGCTCGGTGGTCATGATGCGACCCGCCGAGTCCTCCTCGTAGGTGAGGTGGGACTGAACGTCGTCGAGACGCCGCAGATCGACGATGGCGAGGACCCGTTCCTCCAACTCCGGCGGCAACGACTCCACGACGAAGACGGCGTCGTCCACCTCCATCTTCTCGAGGATGCGGGCGATCTCCTCCGGCGACAGGCGCTCGAGAAGCTCGGTGCGGGTGTGGGCCTCGAGCTCGGTCAGGACGTCGCCGGCGCTGTCCGGAAAGTCGGCGATGAGGACCGAGAAGATCTCGTGGCGCTCCGCCGGAGTGAGCCGGCGCATGAGCAGCGCGACGTCCTCCGGACGCACCTTGCCCAACAGCTTGGAGATGGAGGCGCGGGAGCCCCGACGGACGAAACGCCGCAGGGTGTCGAGCATCGCCTCGCTCTGGCGCCCGGCCCGGCGGGCGGTGGCGGCAGCAGTCATGGCGGAGAGAATGGTAGCACCGCGCAAGGTCCCGGCAGACCCCCGCCCTCGAAGGACCCGTTGCGCCCTGCCCGTTCGGCTTACTCGTCCCGCAGCACCGACATGGGCTCGATCCGGGTCGAGCCCCAGGCCGGAATCAGCGAGCTGAGCAGGGCGAGGGCGAGCAGCAGCAGCGCCTGGGTGCCGTAAACCCAGGGATCCCCGCCCGCGACGTCGACCAGAAGCTCCTCGATAAACGGCCGCAGGGCGAAATAGGCCAGCATCCAGCCCAGCACGATCCCCACGCAGATCACTCCGAGGGCTTCCGTCAGGACCTCGCTCAGCACCTGTCGGCGTCCGGCTCCAAGGGCTCGGCGGATTCCCAGATCTCGGCGCTGGTGGTGCACGGCGTAACTCACGACACCGTAGATCCCCACCACCGCGAGAAGCAGGGCCAGAGCACCGAAGATCCCCAGGGAGAGCTGTGCCAGACGCTCGATCCACATCGCCCCGTCGAGGTAGAAGCGCATGGAATGGAGATCCGAGACCACCAGCGACGGCTCGACCAGGCGAATCTCCTCACGGAGCTGCGGCAGCATGGCCTCGGGATTGCCCGCGGTGCGCACGTGCACCGTGACCGTCTCCATGTAATCTTGGCTCAACGGCAGATACAGAAAGAACTGCGGCTCCTCGACCAGCTCGCGATAGCGGGCGTCGGCGACGACCCCGATCACCTCGATCAGGGGCTGGGAGATCTCCGGGCGGTCGAACCGAAACCTCTGGCCGATGGGATCCTCCCCCGGCCACACCGACTCCGCCATGTACCGATTGACGATCGCCACCAGGGGCGCGTCCGGCGGCCGGTTGTCTTCGAAGTCCCGGCCCTGGAGGAGGGGGATCCCCACCGTCTCGAAAAAATCGGGGCTCACCACGTTGGTGCGATGGGAGCTCCCGATGGGACTCTCCACCGCATGGGTGGCGCCGTCCGGAAACACCTGGAATCGGCGAACGGCTCCGCGCAGAATACGATTCTCGGCCAGGGCCACGGACTCGACGCCGGTCACCGAGTCTAGGTGCTCGCGAAGAGCCCGATACAGCTCCCGGCCCCGGGTCTCGTCCAGGCCCTGCTCGCCGGGGGAGATGCGCATCACCGCCAGGCGATCGGGCTCGAAGCCGAGATCGATCGATCGCAGATTCTCGACGCTGCGGTGAAACAACCCCGCACCCACCAGAGCGACCAGGGCCAGCGCCACCTGGAAAGCCACGAGGACGTTGCGCGGTTGCCAGCGCAGCCCCAGCCAGGATCGGACGGGTCCCCCGCCGCCCCCTTCCTTGAGACTCGCCGTCAGGTTCACCCGCGACACCCGCCACGCCGGCACCAGACCGAAGACGAGGCCGATCGCCAGCGACAACCCGAGGGCAAACACCACGGCCACCGGGTGGAGGCTCAGGTCCACGGCGTTGGCGGCGAAGTCCGGCGGCCGATAGTCCCAGAGCAGCCGCAGTGTCAGCCACGCGATCGGCAAGCTGACGACAGCGGCGGTGAGAAAGAGGAGAAGCGCTTCGACCAGCAGCTCGCGTGCGACGGTCCTGCGCCGTGCCCCGAGGGCTTGGCGCACCGCCACCTCCCGGTCCCGTTCCATGCCCCGCACGAGCAGCATGTTGGCCGCCGTCAGACAGGCGGCGAGAAGGATCAGCACGGTGCCACCGATGAGCGAGGCGCCGAGGTGGAGATACCGTTTCCGACTGTTTTCGGGCAGCAGAGTCGAAAGAAACGGCTCGCCTCCCCCACCCATGAAGTCCGGCGGTGAAAAGTGGACCTCGGTGATCTCGGTGGAGAGCCGATGAAACTCCTGCACCACGTCCGAAACGCTTGCGTCGGCGGCGCGGCGACCGACGGCGGAGAACAGCGCCACGTCCCGAAACTCGAAGAGACTGCGGTAGGGGGACAGGTCCTCGAACCGCGTCACCGGCAGCCACAGGTCGACGTTGATCCACAGCTCGGTACCCCGGAACCCCTGCGGCCCGATCCCCACCACGGTGTGCTCTTGGCCGTTGATCCGGACCGTCGAGCCCACAAGATCCGGATCCCGGTTGAAGAAGCGCGTCCAGGCTGCGTGGGAGAGCACCACCACCTGTGCGCCCTTCGCCTCGTCCTCCTCCTCCTGGCTGAAGAAGCGACCCCGGGCCGTGTCCAGTCCCAGCAGATGGAAATAGTTGGCCGAAGCGTACATCCCCATCACCGGCTCGACGGTGTCTCCCTTCTCGAGGCTCATGGGGCTCCGCAGGTAAATGGCCAGATCGTCCAGCGTCCGGACCCACCGCCGATAGTCGCGGAAGTTCTGGTAGGAGAGGCCTTCGCTACCCGCGTACTCGCCGTTCTCACCCTGCCAGGTCTGGTAGAGCGACACCAGGGTGTCCAACTCTCGCACCGGCAGCGGGGAGAGATAGAGGGACCACAGCAGACCGAAGACACCGGTGTTGATACCGATTCCCAGAACCAGAATCAGGATGACGGTGAGGGAAAAGAGGGGCTTTCGGCGCAGAGTCCGGGCGCTGAATCGCACCTCGCTCCAAAGAGCCAACATGGGGCCTCCTCGCAGAACCTCCATCGAGCGGGCCGAGCGGTTCTCGGCGCTCGGACCGAAGAATTCCATCTGAACGAAGTCACGACCGCCGTCGTCGCCACAGACACCGTGAGCTTCGTGAGTTTCCTCTCAGCGGTTCGCTATTATTCCCAGATTCGACATCTTTTTCCAGGGGCCGGCGAAATACCGAGCTCCAACAACAAGGTTGCCCTGCCACGAGAAGATGGGACGGACGGTCCGCTCAGGGCGACGAGACCCGGGTCGCCCAGACGTCGCGGTCGAGGGTCGCCAGCACCTGTCGGTTCTCACGCCATCCGGGCTCGGCCGTCACCTGGAGGTCGAGATAGACCTTGCCCTCGAGCAGCTCCTCGAGACCCAACCGTGCCGCGGTGCCCAGGGCCTTGATGGCCTGTCCACCGCGGCCGATCACGATCGCCTTCTGGCTTTCCTTGTCCACCAGGACGGTGGCGAAGACGCGGGTCAGCCGGCCTTCCTCCTCCCAGCGGTCGATGCGCACCGCGGTGGTGTACGGCAGCTCGTCCCGGGTCTGCTCGAGCACCTTCTCGCGGATCCGCTCGGCGGCGAGGAAGCGCACCGCGTGGACGGTCAGCAGCTCGGGATCGTAGAGCGGCGGGCCCTCCGGCAGATAGCTCCAGAGCAAGCCCAGGAGCAGGTCGCAGCCTTCGCCGGTGAGGGCGCTCACCGGCACGATTTCGGCGAAGTCCGCGGCCTTCCGATAACGGTCTATCAGCGGCAGCAAGCGCTCCTTGGGCATGCGGTCGATCTTGTTGAGCACCAGCAGCCGGGTGCCTTCCGTGCGCGCCACCAGGTCGAGCAGATAGGCGTCCCCGCGGCCGAAGGGGATGCGGGCGTCGACCAGCAGACACCGTACGTCGGTGTCACCGAGGGCCTCGAGCGCGTAGTCCACCATCTGACGGTTGAGACGGTGGAGCGGCCGGTGCACCCCCGGCGTGTCGTAGAAGACCATCTGGCCCCGGTCCTCGGACAGGATGCCGACCATGCGGTGGCGGGTCGTCTGTGGCTTGTCCGAGACGATCGCGAGCTTCTCCCCGAGCAAGCGGTTCATCAGGGTCGACTTGCCGGCGTTGGGCCGCCCGACCAGGGCGACGGTGCCGGCCCGCTCGGCGCCCCCGGGCTCGTCCTGTACGCCTTCATTCATAGGGCGCGTCTTCCACCGGTTGGGCGGTGGCCGGCTCGGCCCGCTCGGCCCGGATGGTCCGGATGCGGCGGTCCTCGAGGCTCTCGACCCACAGCCGCAGACCCGGCAGCTCGATCGAGTCCCCCACCTCCGGCACATATCCGAGGGTGGAGAACACCAGCCCGCCGACGGTCTCCGAGGGGGCGTCGTCGAGATCGAGCTCGAACAGCTCCTCCAGGGTCTCGACGTGCACCCGCCCGTCCAGCCGCCAGGAGCCGTCCGGAAGCAGCGCCACCTCCGAGGGCTCGACCTCGTGCTCGTCGATGATCTCGCCGACGATCTCCTCCAGCAGATCCTCGACGGTCACCAAACCGCTGGTGCCTCCGTACTCGTCGACCACGATGGCCATCTGCTGGTGCCCGGCCTGCATCTCCTTGAGCAGCTCGCCCAGCGGCTTGGTCTCGGGCACGAACAGCGGCGGCTTGGCGAGGTCCCGGGCCGAGGATCGGGAGGGTGGTCCCAGAGCCCGCAGCAGGTCGCGGATATGGAGGATCCCCACCACGCGGTCGATCGAGCCCTCGTACATGGGGATGCGGGAATGCCCGGACTCGAGGAACAGCTTGCGGAGATCCTCCAGGTTGGCGTCGATGGGGGTACAGGTGACGTCGATGCGTGGGGTCATGACGCTCTTGACCTGGGTGTCTCCGAAGTCCACCAGCCCGCGCAGGAGCTCCTCCTCTTCCGGCTCGAGGATGCCTTCCCGGGCTCCGAAGTCGATGTAGGCCTCGATCTCTTCTTCCGAGGCCTCCTCCTCGTCCTCCTCCTCGCGGCGCTGGAGCTCCGGTCCGGGCATCAGGGGGGCGAGGAGCGGCAGCAGGAGCCAGCCGAGCATCATCACCGCACGGTAGACGGGGGTGAGCCGGCGCAGAACCTCTTCCGGCGCCCGGCGGACCAGCAACCGGTTGCCCAGCTCGACGGCGGCCAGCAGCGCCACCACCCCGGAGAGGGAGAGCAGCCACGGCAGCGGCCAGCCGCGGACGGCCGCCAGGTCCCACAGGCTCAAAGCCAGAGCCACGGGGGCGGTCTTGGCGACGAAAGAGAGCAGGAAGCGAAACGCCTCGAAGCGGGCCGCGTCCTCATAGAGACGGCGCAGACGGCCGTCGGCCTCCTGCGCCCAGTGGCGCAGACGCACCGGTCCGGAGCGCTCCACGAGCGCCGACAACAACGGCCCGATCACCGACAGGGCCGCCAGCGCTCCGACGCCCCACAGACCGAAGATCCACGGCAGCTCTGTGTTCATGGTGTCTCGATCCAGCGCCGGGCCAGCCGGCGCTCCAGCCGCTCCATGGCGCCGTCGTCGGTCTCGTGGTCGTACCCCAGACAGTGCAGCAGACCGTGGAGGACGAGACGCCGGATCTCGTCCTCGGCCGGATGGCCGGCCTCGCGGGCCTGACGGCGGGCGGTGGGCACGGAGATCAGCACGTCTCCCAGATGGCTGCCCTCCGCGGTCGTCTCACCGGGAAACGAGAGCACGTCGGTGGCCCGGTCCCGCTCGCGGTACTCCCGGTTGTAGCGGCGGATGCCGCGATCGCCGGTGAAGCGGACGGCAAAGGAGTCCGTCTCCGGGGCCAGCTCGGCGACCAGGGATTCGATCCAGGGACGCAGGAGGCGTGCCCGCGCCTCGGGAAACCGGCTCGGATTGAGCAGGGCGATCTCGGTCACAGCGCGGTTTCGCTCATGACACGGTCTCGCTCGCGACGGTCTTGACCGTCAGCCGCCGCGGCTCCGGGAGCTCGTTGAAGTCGAAGCCCGGGTAGTCGACCCGATGATGGTGGAGGTTGGCAAGGATGCGCAGGAAGGCCTCGGAGACATGGCGGATGTCCGACAGGGTGAGATCGGTGCGGTCGAGCTGCCCGTCCTTGAGACAGTCCTCGACGATCTTGCGGATCAGCCCGCGGATCTTGGTCGGGTTGGGATCGACCAGCGTGCGGCTGGCGGCCTCCACGCCGTCCGCCAGCATCAGCACGCCCATGACCCGGTCCCGCGGCCGGGGACCGGGGTAGCGGTACTTCTCCTCCGACACCTCGTCGGTGTCGGGGTCGCAGCGCTCCAGCGCCCGGTTGTAGAAGAAGGTCATCTTGCGGGTGCCGTGGTGCTGCTCGATGGCTTCGAGAATGGGCCGGGGCAGGTGGTGGTGCCGGGCCAGGTCCAGACCGTCCTTGATGTGGCTGATGAGGATCAGCGCGCTCATCGACGGCTGCAGCTTGTCGTGGGGATTGATCCCGGCCCGCTGGTTCTCGATGAAGTACTCCGGCCGCAGGATCTTGCCCACGTCGTGGTAGAGCCCTGCGGTGTAGGCCAGGGCAGCGTCGGCGCCGATCGCCTCGCAACCGGCCTTGCCCAGGTTGGCGACCATCAGCGAGTGCTGGAAGGTGCCGGGCGCCTCGAAGGCCAACCGTCGCAGCAGCGGCAGGTTGGTGTTGGCCAGCTCGAGGAGCTTGATGTCGGTGGTGATGCCGAACATCGACTCGAGGATCGGCAGCGCGAAGCTGGCCACCGCCGCCGCCAGAAGACCCCCGAAGAACCCGCACAGCACCGCGAAGCCGATGTGCGCAGGGCTGGGTGCAGCGTCACCGTGGACCGCGGTCAGGATCAGGATGATCAGCACGTTGACCAGCCCCACGACGAAGCCGATGCGGGCCAGCCCCAGACGCTGTTTGAGCTGGAAGCGGTCGGTGGCGAACACCGCGGCCAACGTGCCGGCGAGGCTGTAGACCAGGATCTGAGCCGTGTTGCCCGCGGCCATGCGCGCCGCCAGCACGCTGAACAGCAGCCCCACCATCAGGGCCACGCCGGGACCGCAGAGCAGGGTGGCGAGCAACGCCACAGCGGCGAACGGCACCGCCCACGCCCATTGTGTGGCCTGGTCGAAGGGCGAGCTCTCGAAGGCTCCCGCCAGGGCCTCCGCCATCACCAGGTTGATCTTGACCCCCACCAGGCTCACCAGCACCAGAATCAGGGTCTCGCTCATCAGCCGCCGCCGCGAGTGGTGGGCCACGCGCTCCCCTCGCAGACCGAGCCAGAGCCCTTCGATCACCAGCAGCAGAAGCGCGAGGTGCCCGAGCAGGGGCAAAAGGATGCGGTCCCACCGGCGTACCCCTCCCAGCTCGGCGAGCACCCGCGCCTGGAGCGGTCCCACCTCGTCGCCCTTGCGCACCACCACCTGGCCCTTGCGCACCTGGATGAAGACCCGGTCCACCTGCTCGGCCGCCGCGTCGCGCCGGTTCCGGGTCTCGCTCTGGCTGTAGTAGAGATTGGGATGGAGGTTGTCCATCAACAGCGTCACCAGCTCGCGGCGCGCCGAGCTGGGTACCCCCGGCCAGTCGCGCACCTCCGATTCGAGGAGCTCCCGCAGCTCGTCCGGATAGCCCAGGTAGTTGAACAGGTCGAGCACCTGGGTCTCCTCGCCGGTCGCCACGTCGCTGCGGGTGATGCCACGCATCCGGTTTTCCAACAGCACCGTCTTGTTGCTCACCACACCGCGGGACAACACCTGGCGCACCAGCCCTTCGAGCCGATCCTGGAGCTCGGGCGAGAACCGTGCCTGGAGCAGCACCTCGATCTGCGGCAGGGTGACGCGCAGCGGTGTCGGCGGGGGCTCCGTCTGGAGCCGCTGGGCGAAGCGCTCCGCTTGCGAGGGAACCGCGGAGCCCGACGGCGACCGGGGGGTACCGGAGGAGCGGGGCTGGCCGGTGGCCGACGCCCCGCGCTCGGCTTCCAGGAAGCGCCGGCCCTCGCGGAACAAGCGGCCGATCTCGTCCTGCGCCTCGCCGATCATCGCCGAGTCGAGCTCGTAGACCGGCAGGACCTCCTCCCGCGCCCGGCGCTCGCGCTCGAGGGTGGACTCCTCGTCCATCAGCCACAGGTCCCGGGGCGCCATGTAATCCCGGTTGGCGATGGTGCCGGCGGCGATCTGGCTGGTGAAGCGGGGGATCACCGGCGCGAGCACCCAGACGCCGATCAGGGTGAGCAGGGCTCCCCACAGAATCGGCAGCTCGAGGACGCGGTCCCAACCCTCCGTCAGCCGGTCGAGCTGCCGCCGGGCCCAGCTCTTGCGCGAGCGCCTGGGAGACCGACGTAACGGCCCGTCGGAGCGGTCTTCGTCGGAGCTCATGACACGCCGCTCCCCCCGGGGTCCCCGTTGGGCGCGGCCGCCGCCTCCTCGTCGTCCAGGGGCTCGCCCTTCTGAGCTCGCTCCCAGCGGTCGTAGGCGGTGACGATCTTCTGGACCAGCGGGTGCCGCACCACGTCCCGGCGGCCAAAGTGGAAGATCTCGATGCCGTCGATGCCCGACAGCACCTCCTGGGCGCCCCGCAGCCCGGAGCGCACCCCGGTGGGCAAATCCACCTGGGTGATGTCGCCGTTGATCACCGCTTTCGAGTAGAATCCGATGCGGGTCAGAAACATCTTCATCTGCTCCGTCGTGGTGTTCTGCGCCTCGTCCAGGATGACGAAGCTGTCGTTGAGGGTCCGGCCCCGCATGAAGGCGATGGGTGCCACCTCGATGATACCGCGCTCGATCATGCGACCCACCTTTTCATAGCCGATGATGTCGTAGAGCGCGTCGTAGAGGGGCCGCAGATAGGGGTTGACCTTTTCCACCAGGTCCCCCGGGAGAAAGCCGAGCTTCTCCCCCGCTTCCACCGCCGGCCGGGCGAGCACGATGCGGCGGACCTTCTTCTCCAGCAGACAGGCGGCGGCGACCGCCACCGCCAGATAGGTCTTGCCGGTGCCGGCGGGGCCGATCGAGATGACCAGGTCGTTCTCGGCCATCGCCTTGAGGTATAGGAGCTGCTTGAGGGTCCGGGGCTGGACGGTGCGGCAGACGGAGCCCAGCATCCCCTCGGGACGGAAGAACTCGACCAGCGAGACGGTCGGATCCTCCTCGATCACCCGGATCGCGGTGCGCACCTCGGAGGCGCGCAACCGGTGCCCGCGCTCGGCCAGCTCGGCGATACCCGCGATCAGCGCTTCGACCGCGGCGACGGCCTGCGGCTCGCCCTCGATCCGCATCTCGGTGCCGCGCGCGTGGAGCTGCACTCCGAATGCGCGCTCGATTCGCCGGAGATTCTCGTCGTGGGTGCCGAAGAGGGCTTCGAGCCCCTCCTCGGCGAGGGTGACTTGACTCATGGAGGTCCGGAGGTCATGGCCGGGAGCCGGCGAGGGAAGGCGCCGACGCGAGACCTGATTGTACCACTCACTTGCCGCCGTGCTCGTAGAAGCCCCGGCCGCTCTTGCGGCCCAACCGCCCCGCCTGGACCATCTGCTTGAGCAGCGGCGGTGGCGCGAAGCGTTTCTCCCGGTACTCCTCGAACATGATGTTGGCGATGTAGTAGGTGGTGTCGAGACCGACGAAGTCCAGCAGCGTGAACGGCCCCATGGGATAGCCGCAACCGAGCTGCATGCCCTTGTCGATGTCCTCCACCGAGCCGACGCCTTCCTCCAGCGCCCGGATGGCGTCGAGCAGATAGGGCACCAGCAGGCGGTTGACGACGAAGCCGGAGTTGTCCTTGCACGCGATGGGCTCCTTGCCCAGTGACCGGACGAAGTCGAACGCGGTGTCGAAGGTCTCGTCGGAGGTGAGCAGGGTACGCACTGCTTCCACCAGCTTCATCACCGGCACCGGATTGAAGAAGTGGAGCCCCAGCACCTTGTCCGGCCGCGAGGTGGCGACCGCGAGCTGGGTGATGGTCAGCGAGGAGGTGTTGCTGGCGAACAGCGCGTCCTCTCCGGTAATGCGGTCCAGGCTGCCGAAGATCTTTTTCTTCTCGTCGAGGTTCTCGACGATCGCTTCGACCACCAGATCGCAGCCGGCGAGATCGTCCAGGTCGACGGTCCCCGACAGTCTGCCGAGAGCGGCGTCGCGCTCCGCGGCCTCCAGCTTGCCCTTGTCCACCGCACGGCCCAGAGAGCCCTGGATCCGTCCCATCCCTTTCTCCAACAGGCTCTCGGAGACTTCGCGCACCACGGTGTCGTAGCCGGAACGGGCCGACACCTCGGCGATTCCCGCGCCCATCAGCCCACAGCCGAGGACGCCCACTTTCTTGATCTTCATCCCGTCTCCTTCTCCTCCGTGATGATCCAGGTCGCGATCGAGGGGACGTATCTTCTCAAGAATCCCCGCTCTCACCAAGGTCGCCACCAGGGTCGGTCGGCAGCCGGTGGATCTCACGGCCGCTCTCGAACCGGCGCCGCAGCTCCAGCCGGAGCGCTCCGGGCACGTCCATCGGCAGCCGCTCGGCCCATTCCACGACCTTGACGCCGGGACCGGCGAAGACCTCGTCGAGACCCAGCTCGAAGGTCTCCTCCGGCTCCAGGCGGTAGAGATCCAGGTGCACCAGGAGGAGCCGTCCGTCGTCCGCCAGATGCTCGCGCATCAGGGTGAAGGTCGGCGACTGGACCTCCCGGGCATCGATTCCCAGCCCCTCCGCGATCCCGCAGGCGAGCACCGTCTTCCCAGCACCCAGATCCCCGGTGAGCAACGCGGTGCCGTCCGGCGCCAGCTCGCGGGCCAGCGACCGACCCAGCGCCCGGGTCTCCTCCTCCGAGTCGGTGGACCAGTGCTCCCGACGCGTGGCACGGGGTCCGGTCTCCGGCTCGGAACGTCCCATCATCGAAGTCTTACACACCCGAGACACCCAAGGATACGGTACGGCCGTCGAGGGGACCCGACCCGGACCCGACCCCCTCCCTGATAGAGTCGGTCCACGTACGTTGACGGTATCGAGCTCGGCCGGGGCGAGCCCGGGGACGGTGTCTCGCCAGGAGAGACTCTGGATGAGCGAGACCGAGCCCGCCGACGCCGCCCTCGCGACCCCTCCCGATCCATCCCCGAGCCGGCCTCCCGGCGACGAGTCCCGCGCACGAGCCTTCGAGGAGGTCCAGCACGACGAGCTGGAGGCGATCGGTCACCTCCGCGAGCTACGCCGGCGGCGCGCGGGACGGCACGGAGCCGCAGCTCTCCCGGAGCCGGTTCCATCCCGTCCTCGAGCGCCGGACGCCACCGACCGGGCGCACCGTAGCGGTCTGCTCGGGCTCTGCTGCTCCGGGGGAGGCATCCGCAGCGCCACCTTCCATCTCGGGGTCGTGCAGGCACTGGCGAAGTTGGGGCTGCTGTCCCGGCTCGATTACCTCTGCACCAACTCGGGTGGCGGCTACCTCGGTGGCTGGCTGGTGGCCTGGATCCAGCGGGCCGGCGCCCGCCGGGTCGAGGCCGAGCTGGGCGGAACCGGCCTGGGCGATGCTCCGGAGCCCAGGCCGGTGCGGTTTCTGCGGTCCTTCAGCAATTACCTCACCCCGCGGGCGGGGCTCTTCTCCGCCGACACCTGGACCCTGGTCGCGACCTATCTGCGCAATCTCTTCCTCAACCTGTTGATCCTGGTGTTGACGCTGTCGGCGCTGTTGCTGATCCCTCGGCTGCTCCTGCTGCTTTCGGGTGGCATCGGCAACGTGACGGGGACCTGGAGCCCGACGGGGCTGCCCTTCCCGCTGTTGCTGGCGATATCGTTTCTCGCCGTCGGGGTCTTCTTCATGGGTCGCAACCAGATGCGTCTCTTCCCCCGGCTCGACCGTTCTCCCACGCCGTGGTACGCACACCAGACGGGGGTGCAGCTCACGGTGGTGCTGCCTCTGATGCTGGCGGGCTGGGCCGGCGCCCTGTGGATGTGGTTCTCAGTGCCTCCGGATACCTCTCCGGACGCCTCTCCGGACGCCTTCACCCTGGCGGATTGGCTGGCCGAACGAGGCCTCCCGGCTCCGGGTCTCGGCGACATCCTGGGCGACCTGCTCACCTGGGTCCTGCTGGCGGCGCTCGTCTACACCGCGGTGTGGCTGATGGGCTATCTGGCGTTCCTGCTGCGCGGTCTCCGTGCTCACCGGGACTCCTCTCACCGGCGCCAGCAGAGGCTGTGGCGGGTGTCCGTCGTGACCGCGCTGCCGGCCGGCGCCGGTGGCGGTTTTATGCTCTGGCTGCTGCTGGAGGGCACCTACGGGCTCGAGAGTCTCCTGCGGCCCGGCCACTTCGAGCGGGGTTTTCACCTCCTCCACGTCACCGCCGTCCGCGGTCCGCTGATCGTGGTGATCTTCATGCTCACCGCTTTTCTCCACACCGGGCTCCTGGGGCGCGAGCTTCCCGAGAGCCTGCGCCAGTGGTGGAGCCGGCTGGGCGCCTGGTTGTTGATCTACTGCTTCGCCTGGGTCGCCTTCTGCTCGCTCGCCTTCTATGGCGGCATGGCGTTGGAGCTGCTGGGCTCGCTGGTGGTCCTCGCTCTGGGCATCTGCTGGCTCGGCTCCACGCTTCTCGGGCTGCTCGCGGGAAGCCGCGACAGCTCGTCGCCGAGCGGGGCGAGGCGGATCCAGCGGTTGGTGTCCGCCCTCGCCCCCTACGTCTTCATCGTGGGTCTCCTGGCGCTGCTCTCGCTGGGTCTCCAGCTCCTTCTGAGCCCCGCCGCGGCGCAGCTCACCGAAGGTTGCAGCGAGCCGTGGATGCGAGCGGGGAACGGCGAGCCGTTTCTCGACTTCACCCACCGTGTCATCGGCTGTCACTCCGAGCGTCTGTGGAAGGGCACCGACCCGGTTGTGGTGCCGGGGCTGCTGTTGGCTCTCGCGGCCGCCGCGCTGCTGCTCTCCTGGCGGGTGGACATCAACGAGTTCTCGATGCACCTCTTCTATCGCAACCGGTTGATCCGGGCCTATCTCGGCGCCTCCAACCCCAACCGGCGCGCCCAGAGCTTCACCGGCTTCGACCCCGAGGACGATCTCGATCTGGCCCAGCTCGTCCCCCGGGGGATGGATCCTCCCGCGTGTCCGGAAGTCTCGCGCAGCCGCGCCGACCGGTCCACCACGAAGCGGGACTCCAGCTACGACGGCCCCTACCCGATCCTCAACCTCACCCTCAATCTGGTCAAGGGTGAGGAGCTCGCCTGGCAGGAGCGCAAGGCGGCGTCTTTCGTCTGCACCCCGCTCTACACCGGCTATCCCCACGAGCGGGTCGGAGAGCCCGAGACGCGGCCCACGTCGCCCCTGGCCCATGCCGGTTTCCGGCCCACCCGTTGTTATCTCCAGCCTCCCCCGCGGCAAGGCATCTCGCTGGGCACCGCGATGGCGATCTCCGGTGCCGCCGCCAGCCCCCACCAGGGCGCCGCCACCACCCCCGCCATGGCCTTTCTCCTCACCGTGTTCAACGTCCGACTGGGGTGGTGGCTGGGCAATCCCCGACACCGCGACACCTGGTACCGCATGGGACCGAGAGTCGGTCTGTTGACGCTGATGGCGGAGCTGTTCGGCTACTCCGGGGAAGATTCGCGCTACGTCTACCTCTCCGACGGTGGCCACTTCGACAACTGCGCCCTGTACGAGATGGTGCGGCGGCGCGCCCGATACATCGTCGCCATCGATGCCGAGGCGGACTCCCGCTCGATCTTCCCCGGTCTCGCCGACGCCATCCGCAAGTGCTCGGTGGACTTCGGTGTCGAGATCGAGCTGGACACCCGGCCGATCACCGAGGGGCCGGCCCACTGCGTCGTCGGTCGCATCCGCTACGACCGCGTCGATCCCGGTGCGGAGCCCGGTTGGATCCTCTATCTCAAGGCCTCGCTCAACGGCGACGAGCCACGCGACGTGCAGAGCTACGCCGCCGCCCACCCCACCTTCCCGCACGAGCCCACCGCCGACCAGTGGTTCAGCGAATCGCAGCTCGAGAGCTACCGCAAGCTCGGCCGGCACATCGCGATGGCGGCCTTCCGGCCGCTGAGCCCAGACGGTGAAGAGGGCAGGGCCAGGCTTCCCGACGCGGTCCGCGACCTGACGACTCGCGAGCTGTTCGAGAGGCTCCACGACGCGTGGGGCGCGAGCCCCGAGGACGACGGTGGCTGAGGCTGCCATGTACCTGCGCCCCGAGTCGCGCTTCTGCTGGATCGAGACCAGCGACACGGTCGACCTCGAGACCACTTTCGCCGTCGGCTTTCGTTTCTGAGCCGGCTCAGCGCTCGAATCGGAGAACCCTGTCCTCCGTCACCACCACGTCCATCGGCAGGTCGTGGGGCTCGGCGGGCAGATCGTTCTCGATCTGGCTCTCGAAGGCGAGTGCGATGCGCAGGGGATCCGGCTGGGCGGCGAAGAAGCGGTCGAAGTACCCCGCACCGTGGCCCAGCCGCCAGCCGTGGGTCGGATCGAAGCCCAACCCCAGCACCAGCACCGCGTCGAGGCGCTCGGCGATCTCGTCCGGCGCCAGCTCCGGCTCGCCCTTCGCGGGCTGGCGGAGCCCGAAGCTCAGGGTTTCCAGGCGGCAGGGCCAGGGATGGACGTGGAGGCTGTGATCGGAGCCCTCGGCCCTGGGCACGTAGAGGGCGATCCCCCGCTCGGTGATCTCCTCCACCAGACGCCAAGTGTTGGGCTCGCCGCCGAACGAGAGGCAGGAGAGCACGGCCCGCGCCCGGCGGACCTCCGGCAGCTCCAGCACCCGCCGGACGATCCGCGGCTCGGCGGCCTTCCGGGCCTCCGGGCCGAGCGTCGCGAGGCGGGCGCGGAGACGCTCGCGGAGCTCGGGCTTGGCGGCGGCGCTCCCGGGCTCGCTGCTGGACGGCTCGATCTCGGGCATCGCCCGTAAAGCCTACCTCACGCCGCGTGCACGACAACCCCCTTCGGCGTCAGGGCCGCCAGCACCACCGCCACCACCAGGAGCGCCGGCACATCTCCCCACAGATGACCCATGTGACCCTCGCCCTGGAACGCCTGCACGGTCATGACGGCCGCATGGGTGATGCTCGACCAGACGGTGAACCAGATCAGGCTGCGGTGCTGGAGCGGGTCCCGCGTTCGGCCATCGCTCCCTCCCCTCATGAACGGTTCATCGGAAATGGCTCGTCACATCCTCGGGCGCCCCGTGCTCGTGCGCTCCCTACCCGTGCGCCCCCCCACGCTCTCTTTCAGGCTCTCGGTCACGCTATAGTACCCGCTGCGGCACTTTTCTTCGATTCCTACCCTCGGCCCTGTGGTCCCGATCGGCCCCAAGAGAGCGCGGCGTGGCGAGAGCAGTCCTAAGCACCGAAAGCAAGCTCGACCTCGCGGTCGTCACGTCGTCGCGAGCCGACTACTCCCACCTGTACTGGCCGTTGCGGGCCTTTGAGCGCTCGGAGCTCCTCCGACCGCACCTCGTCGTCATGGGACCCCACCTGTCGGAGGACTTCGGCTCGACGGCGACGGCCATCGAGGACGACGGGTTCGACATCTCGGCGCGGGTTCCCTGCCTGGAGGACGACGACACCGACCGGGGCATGGCCCTCACCCTCGGCCGTGCCACCACCGAGCTGGCCGACCTCTTCGACCGCACCCGTCCGGACCTGGTGCTGCTGATCGCGGATCGCTACGAGATGCTCGCTCCGGCCTCGGCGGCCCTGGCGCTGCGCATCCCGATCGCCCACATCGAGGGCGGCGAGCTCAGCGAGGGCGCCATCGACAACGCGGTGCGCAATGCCCTCACCATGATGAGCCACGTCCACTTCACGTCGACCGAGCGGGCACGGGAAAGGGTGATCGCCATGGGCGAGGAGCCGTGGCGCGTCCACCGCGCCGGCGCCCCCTCGCTCGACCACGCTCGGAGACCGGATCTCCTCGGCCGCACGGAGCTCGAAGGTGAGCTCGACCTCGCGCTCGACCGGCCGACCGCGCTCGTCGCCTACCACCCGGTGACCCTCGACCGGGACACCACCGCCGAATCGCAATCGGTCCTCTCGGCATTGGAGACGGCGATCGCCAAGCTCGATCTGCAGCTCTTGATCTGCCACCCCAACGCCGACGCGGGGGGCCGCTGGATCGCCGATCGCCTGCGCGACCTGTGCGCCCGCCGTCCGCACCGCGCCCGCTTTCTCGTCAACCTCGAGCCGCGCCGCTACTGGAGCCTGCTGCACCAGGTCGATCTCCTGGTCGGCAACTCGAGCAGCGGGATCATGGAGGCAGCCTCCATCCCCGTCGGCGCCGTCGACGTCGGGTGGCGCCAGCGGGGCCGCGAGCGGGGAGCCAACGTGATGGGCGTCCCGGGAGAGCCGGAAGCGATTCTGACCGCGATCGCCCAGGGTCTCAGCGAGCCTTTCCGGCAGTCGCTGGACGGGATGGAGAACCTCTACGGCGACGGCCGCGGCTCCGAGCGAATCCGTCGCGTGCTGGAGGACCTGCCGCCGGCCCATCGCCTGCTGGAGAAACGCCACCAGCGGCTGTCACAGCGCCTGTCCTCACCGAGCCTCGAATGTCAGCGGCTGTGATCGGAGGCCTCGTCATGCAGACCTTCGATCGCTCCGCCGAGCTCTACGACGCGGTGTACAGCGCTCGCGGCAAGCCCTACCGCCAGGAGGCGGCGAGGCTCCGCGCGCTGCTCGGGGAGAGGGGCATCGGGCCAGGCTCGTCGCTGCTGGACGTCGCCTGTGGCACCGGCGAGCACCTCAGATTTCTCGCCCCGCAGTACGAGGTGACCGGCCTCGACGCCTCCGCGGCCATGCTGCGGGTGGCTCGCGAAAAGCTGCCCGGCGTGACCTTCCATCAGGGCGACATGTCGCGCTTCTCGCTGGACGTCTCCTTCGACGCGATCACCTGCCTGTTCGCCTCGGTCGGGTACCTCCCCGACGAGGGCGCGGTGGGCGCCGCCATGCGCGCGATGGCCGCACATCTCCGCCCCGGCGGGCTGCTCGTGCTCGAGCCGGCGTTGGCCCCCGACCAGGTCGCTCCGGCGGTGACCTCGAGGATGCGCTTCGACGCGGTCGTCGACAGCCGCCGGGTGTCGGTGACGCGTACCGACTCGGCCGTCCGGGAGCCCTCGGTGCTGCGCATCCGCTTCGACTACGAGGTGACCCCGGGCAACGGCAACGGCCCGACCCGCACCTTCTCCGAACACCACCCCATCCTCCTGCTGACCCGTGAGCGGTATCTGCGGGCCTTTCGCGAGGCGGGTCTGAGGGTCGGCTACCTAGAGCCGGGACTCGGCTCCACCGGGCTCTACGTGGCCACCACCACTTCTCCGCCGACCAATCCTCAACCAGATCTTCGATGAGATCCAGCGCACCACCAGTCGGGAGGCCCGGTCCTCTTCCAGCGGCATCCAGGCTTCCGAGTCCCGATGGTCTTCTCGGACAAATTTCAAGAGAAGCGCAAGATGGCGACCCCTTCCTCCGTCTATAAACTGGCATGACAGAGCGTTTGCCTCGGCCGGCGGTGTCTGTGCGCGTCAGGGCTGCTCCCCGCCGAGCAGACTTTGAACATCCCTTGAAGCGTGGAGAACCCGCAGAATCTGGATCGGTCGAGTCTCCGGCAAATAGACGATCAAATAGGAGTACACCGACCAGAATCTCAATGGAATCGCTGCGAGATCTTCTCGCCGATGCCCGAGCCCGGGTTGTTGGCCGAGCTGCCGCATCGCTTCGCGCAACTTCTTGCGGACCCGGGCTGCCGCGCCCGGGTTGTCTTGCGCGATAAAGTCGCTGATCTCTTGGAGATCGGACCGTGCCGCCGGCGTGACAACGAATCCAGACACAATGGCTCGGGCGGGTCAGTCCGAGGAAGACTGCTGTTCGAGCTCGTCAAAGACCTTCTCGCCATCTAGCAGCTCACCAGCCCTGGCCTGGTCGAGACCGATGGCGATTTCGCGACGGAGACGCTCCATTTCCGCATCCCGGTAGAGCTCCCGCTCTTGGAGAAGACGGAGACCCTCCCGGATCACCTCGCTTGCCGAAACGTACTTCCCCGTCGACACTCGAGAGGCCACGAAGTCTCCCAGTTGGGGAGTCAGGGACACGGTCAAGGTCGCCCGATTCGCCATGCTCCGTAGACTAACAGTCTGTGTGACATTGTCACAACCCCACGGCCTTCCCGACCGCTGGGGCTCTATTCTCCCGACCCGAGTGTACCCCCACAGCGCGGTAACATTCCGCAAGCGCCATCTAGCCACGCATCTCCGGTCGCTCGATTCCGGGAGGTTTGCCATGCCCGAGGACCCCGTGTCCCGTATCTCACCCGCACATCTGCGGGTGACGTTCCTCACGCCCAGCCGGACCCACAGTGGATCGAGGATCGCTTCTGGACCTGGGTGCACTACGCTGCGGTCAAGATCGCCCGCTACGACGCCGCGGACCCGCACCCGGGTACGTGGTGCTTTCGGACCTCCAGACGGCGTTCGCACGCGGGTGCCTACGCCTCACTTTCATTTCAGACGACCGATCTGCGCGCGGAGCACCCCACCGCATGCGCAAAAAAGAGAGGCATTTGCGGGCTCCAGGAGTCTGATACTTTGGGGCAAATTCTGATGGACAACAGATTCGACGACCGATCTCGGCATAGGAGCGATTCCCTTGACCGCAAAAACCCTTGATTCCCTGCTTCGACTGCTTCGGCACACCTTCCCGGGCGTGATTCTGGCGACCCTGGCGACCTCCGCCGCGGCCCAGGTGCCCATCATCCACCCGGGTGCGCCGGGTGAGCCTCCGCGGGAGCTCAGCGCCACAGAGGCGATCGACATCGCCCACACCAGCTACTCACCGGCTGACGTGCAGTTCATGCACGACATGATCCCGCACCATCACCAAGCCCTCGAGATGGCCGCGCTGGTGGCCGATCGCACCAACCGGCCCGAGCTGATCGACGTGGCCGGGCGCATCAACGCCTCGCAGGACGACGAGATCGAGCTCATGCAACGGTGGCTGCGCGAGCGCGGCGAGCACGTGCCGGACCCGGCCTCCCACGAGGCGATGCACACCGACCACACCATGGCCGGCATGGCCACACCGGAGCAGATGGCCGAGCTCACCGCGTCCAAAGGCACGGCCTTCGACCGGCTCTTCCTGAAGCTCATGATCACCCACCACGAGGGCGCGGTGACGATGGTCGAGGACCTTCTCGAACAGCCGGGCTCGGCCTACGACCCGATCCTGTTCGAATTCACCACGGACGTGACCAACGGCCAAACCGCCGAGATCGAGCGGATGAATGCGCTGCTGGTGAGCCTGTCTTCCGACCCCCGCGCGACGCTGGCACCCGGGCTCGAGGACGCCGGCCAGGCGCTGCTCAACCTGGAGCTCGTCGCCTCGCTGCCCAAACCGCCCGGCTTCTTCGACCCGGACAACCCGGCCGGATTGCCGCCGGAGCGGCTGCGGCCGAAGACCGACGAGCCCAGCCAGAACGGCCAGGATGCCGACGAGGAAGACGATGAGGAAGCCGACGAGGACCAGCGCTCGCCGCTGCTGAGCTTCTCCAACTCCGACATGGCCTTCGCCGGCGACGTGCTGGTGGCCGGAAGCTACCACGGCTTCAACGTCTACCGGCTGGTCGACGGCGGCCTGCCGAAACAGCTCAGCTCGGTGGTCTGCCCCGGTGGGCAGGGGGACGTGTCCATCGTCGGCGATCTGCTGATCATGTCCGTCGAGCAGACCCGGGGGCGGGTCGACTGCGGGCTCCAGGGCGTGAGCGAGGACGTCAGCACCGAGAGGTTCCGCGGGCTTCGCATCTTCGACATCAGCGACCTGACCCGGCCGGTGCAGGTGGGAGCGGTCCAGACCTGCCGCGGCTCCCACACGCACTCGGTCGTCTCCGGCCCGGGCGAGGACGGCAAGATCATCGTCTACAACTCCGGCACCGCCGCCGTGCGGAAGGAGGAGGAGCTCGAGGGCTGCTACGACGAGTCCCCCGGCGACGACCGCACGGCCCTCTTCCGGATCGACGTCATCGAGATTCCGGTCGACCATCCGGAGAAGGCGCGCATCGTCGCCAGCCCGGCCGTATTTGCCGATCCCGAGGAGGGTGTGCTGGCGGGTCTGTGGAGGGGCGGCGACCACGGCGAGGACACGCAGGAGACCAACCGGACCGACCACTGTCACGACATCACCGTGTTTCCGGACCGCGCGATCGCCGCCGGCGCCTGTTCGGGCAACGGCATCCTCTTCGACATTTCCGACCCGCTGAGCCCGCAACGCATCGACGCGGTCGTCGACGAGGGCTTCGCCTACTGGCACTCGGCGACGTTCAACAACGACGGCACCAAGGTTCTCTTCACCGACGAGTGGGGTGGGGGCAGGCGGCCCCGCTGCCGCGCCTACGACCCGCTGACCTGGGGTGCGGACGCCATTTACGACATCGTCGACGGCAAGCTCGAGTTCCGCGGCTACTTCAAGATGCCGGCGCCGCAGCTCGAAGAGGAGAACTGCGTGGCGCACAACGGCTCGATCGTCCCCGTGCCCGGCCGCGACATCTTCGTCCAGGCCTGGTATCAGGGCGGCATCTCGGTGATGGACTTCACCGACTCGGCCCACCCGGTGGAAATCGCATACTTCGACCGTGGCCCCATCGATGCCGAGGACTTGATCCTCGGTGGTTTCTGGTCGTCGTATTGGTACCACGGCCGGATCTACGGCACGGAGATCGCGCGCGGGCTGGACGTGCTCGCTCTGACTCCCAGCGAGCACCTTTCCGAGCACGAGATCGCTGCGGCGAGCCTGGCCGATCAGGGCGGGGTATTCAATCCCCAGCGGCAGCTCCGCGTTCACTGGCCGGCCGAGCCGGTCGTGGCTTGGGCCTACCTCGATCAGCTCGAGCGCAGCGAGGTGCTGCCGAAGCCGTTCGCGACCGACTTGGCCGCGGCGCTCGAACGCTCATCCTCGCGGCTCCAGGAGGGCGCGCACGACGAAAGACTCGCTGTCAAGCTGGAGGCGCTGGCCGCGGCGCTCGACGAGGATCGGGGTGACGCTATCGCCAAGAAGCGGCAGGCCGCTCTGGGCGAAACGCTGCACGGCATCGCGGCCAGGCTGCGCTGAGGGGGGCGCTCAGAAGGGCGCGAATCCCGGCGACCCGAACCGCTCCTGACCCAGCAGGTGGGCGATGGGATAGGCATAGGCGAGCGCGATCAGCGCCACCGCCACCACCGTCCACAGCCCGAAGCGGTCCCACACGCTCTTCGCCTGGGGCGGAGCCAGCGGCTCGGCGAAGCGGATCGGCCGGGGCTCGGCGAGTCGCCGGCCGCCCAGCCAGGTTGCCAGCACCACCGCGATGAAGCTGAGGGCGCTCAGGGAGAGCACCACGCCCCCCACCGCACCGATCCGGGTCAGCGGCATCCACCTGGCGGCCATCTCCTCGCCGAGGAAGGAGGCCGAGAACACCCTCCGCGGCAGCCCCAGGATGCCGGCGATGTGGTAGCTGGTCGAGAACAGCGCCATCCCCAGGAACCACAGGTACGGCTGGACCTTCGCCAGCGGCCGTAGCCGCAGCTCGCGTCCGGTCAGCCGCGGCAAGAGCCAGTAGGTCGAGCCCATGAAGGTCAGCGCCACCGCGGTGCCCACGGTCAGGTGGAAGTGGCCCTGGACCCAGGCGGTGTTGTGAACCATCGAGTTCATCGCATAGGCGGCATTGATCGCCCCGCCGAAGCCGCCGAAGGCGAAGGTCAGCATGGCGAGGGCGACACCGGAGAAGAACGGGTCGCCCCAGGGAAGCTTGCCGATCCAGTCGAACAGGCCCTTGGCCCCCTTCATCCGCCCTGCCACCTCCATCGAGGCGATGACGGTGAATGCGGTCACCAGGCTGGGATAGAGGATGGCGTAGGTGGAAAACGTGTGGACCAGCTTCCAGCCCGCTTCGATCCCGGGATCCATGAACTGGTGGTGAAATCCCACCGGGGTGGAAAACAGGATGAAGAGCACGAAGACCATCCGTGCCAGCGGATCGCTGAACAGCTTGCCGCCCGCCTCGCGGGGCATGACCGTGTACCACATGACATATGCCGGCACCAACCAGAAGTAGGTCAGCGGGTGGCCGAACCACCAGAAGAAGGTGCGAGCGACGACCGGGTCGACGGTCTCGACCCAGCCGAGGGACCACGGGATCAGCATGCCGACGACCTCGATCGCCAGACCCGCCGTGGCCAGATACCAGATGATCACCGTCGCCAGCAGCCCGTGCATCGCCAGCGGCACCGGCGCCTCCGGGTGCTCGCGGCGCCAGCTCCGGTAGCTGGCGAGGAGCACGCCACCCCAGATCCAGGAACCCACCACCAATAGGGTCGCCCCGATGTAGAACGCGGGGTGGGCCTGCAGCGGCGGGTAGAAGGTGTAGAGAACCGTCGCCTTGCCGGTGAGGATGGTGACCGCAGTCATGACGGTCCCGATCGTGGCGATCCAGAAACCGGCCCAGGCGACCCGCGTCCCGACCAGGCGATCCAGCGCCTGGCGCGCCAGGAGATAGCCGAGCCCCATGATGAAGAAGGTGGTGAACACCAGCGCCATCAGCACCCCGTGGGCGGTGACCAGCATGTAATACAGGTCCTCGCTCCGCTCGGGGTAGGAGACGTCGGCGATGGAGAGCGCTTGGAGCACCGCCAGACAGGCGGCGACGCCGAAAGCCGCGATCGCCACCCCGACGTGGGCAGAAGCCAGCCGCTTGGTCGCGATCATGGCGCCACCTCCTTCACCACCAGCCGACCCATCATCTCGTGATGGAGCAACCCGCAGTATTCGTTGCACAGGATCAGCTTCTCCCCGGGCTCGGAAAATGTCACCGTCAGCTCGCTGACGTACCCGGGAATCACCATCGTGTTGGCGTTGGTCCCCACGACCTGGAAGCCGTGGATGACATCCGCACTGGTCAGGCGAAAGGTCACCGGCCGTCCCACCGGAACTTCGATGGGATCCGGCTCGAAGAAGAACATCTCCGCCACCCCGACCACCAGGGCCGACCCGTCCTCCCGGATCGTCACCCCGGGATCGCCGAACTCCGGGTCATCGTAGATGGTCACCGGATCGATGGTCTCGAGATGGCTCGGCGGATGGATCGCCTGGGACACCGAGGCGAAGACGATGGCGGCCAGAAAGGCGGCGATCAGACCGCTGGCGAGCCACATCCAGATCCTTTCGTAGAGATCGACGTGCACTTGTGGGCCTCCTCCACCTCAAGAAGGTCCGCCCCGCGGCAAAAACTCGCAGACATAGAGCGCCAGCCAGCCGAGAGCGAACAGCAAGCCGTAGAGAACGACCACCGCCAAGGTGCCGCGAGGATGGCCGAAATCCTCGGAGCTCGTCACAGGTGCGGAGTCGGAGCTTGGTGCTTCGTTCGGTTCCGTCACGGTGGCATCCCTCCCGACGACGCGGGTCGCAGGTCCCGACGACGCGGGTCGCAGGTCCCGACGACGCGGGTCGCAGGTCCCGAGACCGGGTGAGTCGTGAGAATCAGGCTTGATTCGGCGAGATTGTAACCCAGAGCGTGGGAAGTCCAAACCCTCCCCCTACTCCAAGCGGAGGGCAGCGGTAGGCTCGACGCGCAGCGCTAGCAGTGTGGGCGCAAGGCTGCCTGAAAAGACGGCGCCGGCGACCACCAGGAGAGACACCGAGAAGGCCATCGGATCCGCGGCCTCGCCGCCCGCCAACAGCGCTTCGAGCATCTGGCCGGCGACAAGTGCGGCGAGGGCACCGAGGACACCGCCGACCGCCGCCAGGCGTAGCGCGCGTCCGAGGACCGTGCCGACGACGGCCGCTCCCGAGGCGCCCAGGGCGCGACGTACCCCGAGCTCACCGATTCGCTGCCGAACCGCAAAGGCCAGGAGGCCGTGGATTCCCACACCCGCGAGAGCCAGGGCGAGAGCGGCGAACGATCCGAGCACCGCGAGCAACGTCCGCCGCGACGCGGTCTCCGTCTCCAGAACCTCGGACAGCAGCCGCACCCGGGCGATGGGAAGCTCCGGATCGGCGTCGTGGACCACCGCACGGATCTCCGGCAGCAGCGCCAGGGGGTTCGTCGATGCCTTCACCACCAAGCTCTTGGGAGCATAGAAGATGATCGCTCCGTCGGGCACCTGACGGTACGGCAGATAGACCTGCGGCTCGCTCTGGCCCTCGAGGCCGCGAAAGCGGACGTCTCCCACCATACCGACGACGACGCGCTCGCGGAAAGCGAAGTCGAAAGTGTGACCGAGCGGATCCCTCCCCGGCCAGTAGCGCTCGGCAAACGAGCGACTGACCACGGCCGCCATCGCTCGATCCTCGGTGTCGGAAACCTCGACGTCCCGTCCGGCGAGCAACGGGATGCTCAAGGTCGAGAAGAAGCCTGGGGTGACGAATCGGAGGCTCGCGGTCTCGGGTCTCCGATCCTCGGAGCCGGGGACTTCAACCGGCCAGATCCCTCCTCGCCAGAGGAGCGGCACGAAGCTGATGTACGCCGCGTCGTCGACCTGCGGCAGGGCGCGGATCCGCTCCAGCACCCGATCGTAGAAGTCGGCTCTCACCGAAGTCTCGGCATATCGGGTCATGGGCATCGGGGTCTCGAGGGTGAGCACGTTGTTCACGCGAAAACCCGGATCCACCTTTTGCACTCGCCACAACGCCTGTAGCATCAGACCCGAGACCACCAAGAGCACCACCGACGCGGCGACCTGGGTCACCACCAACGCTCCTCTTCCCCACCCCCGCGGAGCGCCCACGCCCGCACGGACCTGGAGCTGCCAGAGACCCTTTCGCTGGCCGAGGCTGCCCATCGCGGGGGCGATGCCGAAAGCGATCCCGGTGCCGAGGGTCATCACGGCGGCGAATCCGAGCATCCGAAGATCGAGCGCCAGCCCTTCACCGCGATTTGGCAGATCGCTGGGCAACAGGGTCGAGAGCAGAGGGCCGCAGAGGGCCGCCAAGCCGACGCCGAGCACGCCCCCGCAGCACGCCAACACCAGGCTCTCGGTCAAGAGCTGCCGCACCATACGCTCGCGTCCGGCGCCGAGGGCCGAGCGGACCGCCAGCTCCTGTCGCCGTCCCAGCGCACGGACCCAGAGGAGGCTCGCCAGGTTGGTGCAAGCCACCAGTAGCACGCAGATGGAAGCCACCAGCAAGGTCAGGAGCAGCATCCGGGCACCCCGGGTGAGGTCGCTGCGGAGCGAGACCACGTGGGCGCTCAAATCCCGGTTGGCCACCGGAAACTCGTTCGCCAACCGCTCGGCGATCTGCGCCACCTCCACGCTCGCCTGGTCTCGGGAGACACCCGGAGCCAGCCTGCCAAGGGCGGAGAGATAGTTGTTGTCCCGTTCGGTGAAGTCGTCGGCCTGGAAGCGGAGCGGGCGCCAGAACGAGGTCTCGGGCGACGGGTAGCCAAAACCGGGCGGCATGACGCCAACCACCGTAAACGGCACGTCGTCCAGCCGCACCGAGGTCCCGATCACCCTCCGGTCTCCCGCGAAGACCCGCTGCCAGAGACCGTGACTGAGCACCACGGTGTCGGGCGCTTCGGGTGCCTCGTCCTCGGCGCCCAGGGTCCGGCCGATCTCGGCGCGGACGCCCAAGAGCGGAAACAGATCGGCGGTGGCGGCGACCCCCTGCAATCGCATCGGAGCCCCGGCACCGACCAGGTTGGCCGAAGCCGAATGATAGGCCGCCAGCCGTTCGAACGAGCTGCCCGCCTCGCGCAGGTCATGGAAGTTCCCCGGCGAAAGCTCCATGAAACGGTAGCTCGGCAAGATGGCCCAGACCTTGACCAGCGAGCCCGCGTCGGCGTAGGGCAACGGACGGATCAAGACCCGATCGGTGGCCGTGAACACCGCGGTGGTGGCGCCGATGCCGAGCGCAGACACCAGCACCGCAGTCACCGCGAATCCAGGGGACCGCCGGAGCGACCGCCGGACAAACAGCAGATCCTGACGAAGGATGTCGACGTGGGCTCGGAGGGCGTGGGCCACCAGATCCTTCACCGCCCGCAGCCCGAGCCAGACCCGCTCCAGCGGACCGGAAGCCCGGTGCAAGCGCTCGGCGACCACGCCGCACATCTCTTCTCCATACTCGATGCGAAAGGAAGAGGGAAAGAGGTGGACGAGGATCCGGTACAGCCTCATCCGGCTTCTCCCGTCGCCAGTCCGCGCGCTTGTGCCTGCGCCACCATTTGCTGCAGCCGGCGGGTCTCCTCCTCGGCCACCCGCAGACCCAGCTCGGTGATCTCGTAGTAGCGGCGGCGCTGATCGTCCAGCTCGGCAGCGGGTCGCGCATCGCTCTCGCGCACCAGGCCCTGCTCGAGCATCCGGTGAATCGAACGGTAGAGCGCACCGGCGCCGATCTGCACCGCGCCTTCGGTGCGATCGGCAATCTCCTGAAGGATCGCGTACCCGTGACGGCGTTCGTCGGCGAGCGACAGCAGGATGTGGAAGGAGCTGGTCGGCAAGGGCAGAAGGGCTTCGATCTCGTCGCGGCTCTTGGACATGAGCCCATTATACACACTCTGTCTATAGACTAGGCGACTGTAAACGGACCGGTAGTCTACATCTTTGCAAGCTCCTCGAGAGCACCGCGCTAAACATCCCGGCTCGGGCCGGCATCTCTCTTCGAAGAGCTACCGATACCGGCGTCCTCTGCCGGCGCTCCATGAAGGAGCGCGGAGCGAGCGCGCTGATAGAATGTCATGGATTTCATACACATATAAGAAAGGAGCTATCGAATGCGGCATGCACTCATGGTCTTGCTCCTGCTGATCCCGCTGTGCGCTCTGAGCGTCGCCGGTCAGCCAGCGTGGCGCGAGATCCCACAGGACATCTCACGGAACATGTCCCAGCCCATCGTCAACGGTGTGCTGACCTCGGGTTTGCCATCGGTCGGCATGCTCCTGATCGACGGTGGCGACGGAGTCGGCCTGTGCACGGGAACCTTGATCGGCTGTCGTACGGTGCTCACAGCCGCCCACTGCTTCTGCGGTGACGACACGCCGGGCTCGCTCTGTCAGCCGAGCGCGATCTCCGCCGTGTGGTTCCAGCACGCGCGCCCTTCGCTCATCTCCGACGTGATCATCCATCCGGACTATCTCTTCGCGGAAGGAAGCGACCTGGCCCTCGTCAAGCTGCAAAATCCCGTGACGGGCATCGCACCCACCCCGATCAACACCGCCGGGCGTCCTCCCAACGGGACACCCGGGATCGTTGCCGGCTTTGGTCGAACCGGTGGCGCTGCCGAGAACTCCGGCGTCAAGAGAGCCGGACTCGTCTCGACCGCTCCGTGTCAGGTGGCGAACCCCGATACCCACACCTGTTGGAATTTCCTCGCTCCTCTGGGCAACGCAGGAGAGGACTCCAGCACGTGCCAAGGAGACTCCGGGGGACCGCTCTTTCTCGATTTGGGATCCGGGGTGAGGGTAGGCGGCGTCACCTCCGGCGGCATCGGAGACTGTCTCACTCCCAACAACCCGTGGCAAGCCGACGTCTTTGTCGACCGGGCGTGGATCCAGCAGAACGGTGGGACCGATCTCGGCAACACGACCTGTGGCAGCCTGCCACAGGCGGGCACGAGCGGTGCTCCCGTGCAATTCGCTTCCGGGAATCTCGGCTCCGGCAACCCGGACGACACGTGGACCTTCGACGTCCCGGCGGGCACAGGCCTTCTCCGGGCCGCGGTCAACGGCGAGGACCCCCTCGGTCCCATCTTCGGTGGCAACAATTTCGACCTGCGGATTCGTCGCGGTGCCGCCCCCACCGGCAGTCAATTCGATTGCGAGGCCGATGGCACGGGCGCCCTGGAGCTGTGCGAGATTGCAGATCCGACCTCGGGCCAATGGTTCGCCACCGTCGATCGGCTGGTTGGAGAGGGTGAGTACCAACTCACGGTCACCACCTTCGCAGGCCAGACCACGCCCGGCCCCTGCGTGGAGGGCCCCAATACCCTGTGTCTGGTCGACGACCGCTTCCGCGTCGAGGTGGATTGGCGGACTCCGCAGGGGGACGTGGGCGTGGGACACGCCAAGGAGCTGACGCCAGATACCGGCTACTTCTGGTTCTTCAACGAAGAGAACGTCGAGATGGTGATCAAGGTCCTCGACGCCTGCTCGTTCGCCGATCATTTCTGGGTCTTCGCCGGAGGCTTGACCAACGTCGAGGTGCATATCGAGGTCACCGATACCTTGAGAGGAGGAACGGTACCCTACGACAACCCGTTGGGCAGTGCCTTCCAGCCGATTCAGGACACGACAGCCTTCGCCACCTGCCCTTGAGGAGGCGAGCTCGCTGCTCGAGGATCAGGGATCCAAAGCGCCGGTCTCGCCAACGCCCGCCCGGGCTCCGAGACCGGCCCACGGATTCCAGAACAGAAAGCCCACCAGGGCACCATGGCGGTCTCCCTGTCGATGCCCGGGTAGTTGTCCAGCGGTCAGTCCGCGGGCGGCTGCCCACCGAGCTCTCCGAGCGCGTCGATGTCGATCTTCTTCATTTGGAGCATGGCCTCCGTGGCCTCTTTCTTGCGCTCGTTGCTGTCAGGACTCGTCCGGAGCCACGTTGACCATCCATCCCACGCCGAAGCGATCGGTGAGCATGCCGAACCGGGGCGACCAAAAGGTCTCGCCCAGCGGCATGTACACCTCACCGCCTTCGGCCAGGGCGGCAAAGACCCGATCGGCGGTGGCCGCCTCGGACACCATGAGTGACAGCGAGAATCCTGCAAACCTCGGCTCCCCCGAGCAGCTCCCGTCGGACGCCATCACGTCGGTCGCGCCGATGCGCAGGTTGGCGTGCAGGATCTTCTCCTCCGAGCCCGGAGCTACCCGCTCGGGAGGCACCGGGTCCGGGCTATCCTTGATTCGCATGAGCATCGTGATCTCGGCTCCCAGCGCCCGGCGATAGAAGTCGAGCGCCTCTTCGCAACGACCATTGAAAAACAGATAGGGTTGGACCAGCATTGGGTGTCTCCTTTCCGTCGAGAATCGTTCCCAGAAGAAGCAGCGGCAGAGCCGACACGGTCCCGCTTGGCTGCTCTCACCCGATAGTCGTTGTGGAGGGTGCAAGATCGACAGGGCCATCAGAGCCTTTCAAGCGTCAGCCCACACGCCGTCCCTGCTCGGCCTCCTCCCCAGTCTGCTCGTTCTGGGCTTCGCGGCGCTCTCCGCCCTGCTCCTCACCCTGACTCGTCGGTCGCCTCCCGGGTTCCGGGAGGAGCGGCTCGCCGCAGCCCGGGTCCTGGCGGTCGCCACCGCGGCTCAGGGGATTCACTTCGTCGAGGAGGCGGCGACGGATTTTCACCGGCGGCTGGGAGCGCTGCTCGGTGTGCCGGGCATCCCGTGGCCTCTGTTCGTCGCCTTCAACCTGACGTGGCTCGGAATCTGGGCCGCGTCAGTGCCGGGGCTGCGGTCGAGGCGCGCACTCGCGTTCTTTGCTGCCTGGTTCCTCGCCATCGCCGGCACGATCAACGGCGTCGCGCATCCACTCCTGGCTCTCGCAGCGGGTGGGTATTTCCCGGGCTTGGCGAGCTCACCCTTCGTCGGGAGCGCGAGTGTCTGGCTGTGGCTGCGGCTCCGCCGGGCGACCTGCCCGAGGTAAGGGCGTCACGGATCCGAAGCACCCGCACCTCGGTGCCCATCCGTACCGTCCACCGACACGATCACGTAACCACCGGGCTTCCCTTCGTTGATCATGAAGATCGGGCTGGTCTCGCCGTTGCCGTCGCCGCCGAGGTCGGCATCAGTCAGGTAGGGAGCGTAGAACATCAGGTGCGGGCCGAAGGGAGTCACCCGCTCGGGGCCGACCGGCACGCGATTCTTCTCCGATAGCATGTAGTTGATCCCGGGGCGCGAAGGGGCGCGCAGCCGACCTTCCGCCCAAGCGGCGGCGACGCGGCGCTCGACTTCCTCACGCGAGTGGCCGGTCTGGACCAGCTCAGCGGCGAGCAACACCGCCGGCAGCAGCGTCTCCGAGCCTTCTGCATCGAAGCACTGAGGCTCGAAGGCTCCCTCTTGGCTGCGCTCCACGAGACAGTGGAAACCGTTCTGGCTCGGCCGAGCGAGCACGAATCCCTCGGCGCCGAGCAGATAGACGCCGGCCCCAGCGCGGATCGAGAGCGGTCCGGCGGCGAGCGCCTCGGAGGTCTCTTCCGCGGCCGGCATCAACGACGGTTTCCAAGCGTCGGCGGTGGCACCGAGAGCGATACACAGTGAGAAGGTAGCGAGGGCGAGAAAGCAAGGAATGCGGAATCTGTTCATGGATCGGGATCTCCTCTTGACCTTGTTTTCGCTCTGGGTGACGGCTGCCAGCCGGAAGGTTCGCTTTCGCTCGAAGGCGAACCCAATTGCCCTCCCGCTGCACTCATCGATATGGCAGGGGTGTGCGAGCGACGGGACGGGCGGATGATGGACGCCAGCGACAGCGAGTCGATCCGCCGCTTTCTCGACAACGGCTCCGAGGAGGCGTTCCGGCTTCTCTACCGCCGGCACACCCCGTATCTCTACGCCTTCGCGCTGCGCCTTGCCGGAGGCCGCGCCGAGGTCGCCGAAGAGGCGGTTCAGGAGGCATGGCTGCGCGCCGCCCGGAGCCTTGACCGGTTCGGTGGACGCTCGACGCTGCGCACCTGGCTCGCCGGCATCGTCTTCAACTGCTGCCGCGAGCTGCGCCGCGAGCGGCCGACCGAGAGGCTGCCCGAGAGGCTGCCCGAGGCGCCGGTCTGGACCGTCCCCGCCACCGACGCCCGTCTCGACACCCAGCGTCTGCTGGCGGCGCTCCCCGCGATGCACCGCGAGGTGCTGCTGCTCTACAGCTTCGAGGGCTTCACCCACGACGAGATCGCCCGTTTGCTCGACATCCCGCCCGGGACCTCGAAGCGCCGTCTGTTCGATGCCCGCAATGCGCTGCGCCGCCTTGCCTTCAGGGCGGCAACCGAAGGAGAGAACCCGTGACCCGAGACGACCTGCCCGAAGAGCTGCAGCACCTGCCCCAGGCGATCGATCCGCCGCCCGAGCTCGAGGAGCGGGTCGTCGGCGAGCTCCGTCTCGAAGGGCTTCTCGACCGCGGTCGCGGCCCGGCTCGTCCGGGAGCGTCCTGGTGGTGGATGGCAGCGGCCTGTCTACTTGCTGCGCTCGCCGGCTGGACGGCGCGTGGCGTTGTCGCTGCGCCCGAGGGCCCAGCGGCGCTCGTCGCCGGCAACGACTATCTATTGCTCCTCACCGAGCCGCATCCCCTGGCGACCGACAAGCCGGAAGCGGCGCGGGTCGCCGAATACCGCGACTGGGCCACCGGGCTGGCGAGCGAAGGCAAGCTGGTCTCCGCCGGCAAGCTGGCGGACGGAGGCCGCTACCTCGGCTCAACACCGGCACCGGCGCTGGGCACGGTCAGCGGCTTCTTCTTGGTTCGGGGGGGCAGCCTGGAGGACGCCGCGGCCCTCGCCGCCACCTGTCCGCACCGCCGCTACGGCGGCGAGATCGACGTCCGGCCGATCGAGGACACCGAGGAGTGAGCGAAAGCGTGAGCGATATCACGGCTCGGGTGCCGCCCGGCGGCAGGGGACGGACTGGCCCCGGGTGATGAGCGTCAGGTCGTTCCCGGCGCCGTCTGCCATCGCTTCGAGCCGCGTCACCGTCCGCCGCGATGCGTCGAAGGCCGCAAAGCCGGTCCCCGAGACAGGGCGAAAGACGCGGCGGGCGGGACGCGAGTCCTGAATCCCCGCGAGACTCTCGCCCGCCCACAGATAGGCCAGCGGCACGGTGCCGTTCTCATAGCGCACGCGGGCACGGCTCACGCGAAAACCCCCGTCGAGATGGCTACCGAGCAGCTCGAAGCTCTCCAAGGTACCATTCTCTCGCGCGAAGCGGTCCCACAGGGGCTGGGAGAGGAAGTCGACGATGGCCGCGTCCACTCTCGAACCGAAGGCGCGCCGCAGGGGCTCGAAGTCCCCCGCCAGGCTGCTCTCGACGATCTCCCGAGTCCGTCGATTGACCTCGACCAGCGTCGCCCGGACGTCGGCGTCGTAGCCGTAGAGCGCGTCGATCGCCGCCTGCCCCTCGGCGGCAACCTCGAGACCCACGCCCGGCAGGGCCGCGACCAGCAGACGGCCCCCTTCGGGCGGAGCGCACGTGCCTTCCAGGGAGCCCAGCGTCGAGCTCGGCACGGCGGTCACCTCCGGTGGCAGCGTTGCCTCGCTCCCCGCGAGAATGGCCTCGACGGCCTTGGCGAGGTCGCCAGCCGGGAAGTCCGCCACCGTGGAGGCGAGGAACAGTCCCTCGCCGCCATCGAGCTCTCCGACGTCCCCGATGTCGCGGCGCAACTCGGCGGTGAACGTGCCGTCCGAGCCGCCGTGAAGCGCCCGCCCGGCCTTCGCGTCGATGAACCAGCCGTAGCCGTAGTGACTGCCGTAGCCGGTGGGCTGCTCCACGTGTGGGGCGAAGAGCTTGCTCCGCACCTCGGGCGCCAGCACGTCGTTCTCGGCCAGAGCGAGGTGCCAACGGATCATGTCGTTGGCGGTGGAGATCAGACCGCCGTTGCCCCGCAGCCCCCAGTAGGCCTCACCGTCGGGCGCGAGCACACGATCCGCGGGGCTGCCGACGTCCTTTCCGCTGCGGTACCCGTGAGCCACCCGCGCGGCCGCCGTGTCGGGGAGGCGGTAGCCGGTGCGTTCGAGGCCCGCGGGCTGGAGCACCCGCTGGCGGAGGGCCTCGCCGTAGGTCTCGCCGGTCACCTTCTCGACGATCGCCGCCAACAGCGAGTAGCCGAGGTTCGAGTAGGAAAAGCGCTCGCCGGGCGGCGCCACCAAATCGGAGGCGAGCGCCGCGGACACCAGAGCGTCCCGGCCCACCGGCTCGGTGTCGCCGAAGAGCGTGGAGGGCAGCCCGGAGGTATGGGTCAGCAGGTGATGGAGGGTGATTGCCTCCTTGTCGGCTGGGACCGAGTCGAAATAGCGACCGAGCGGATCGTCGACCGCGAGTCGGCCTTCGGCCTCGAGGGCGAGGATCAGGGCCGCGGTGAGCTGTTTGGTCAGCGACCCGATGTCGACGCCGGTGTCCGCGGTCATCGCCACGCCGGCCTCGCGGTCGGCGAGCCCGTATCCGGCCGCGAGCACGACCTCGCGCCCCTCGGCCACCGCCATCGAGCCCGAGTACCCGTACTCGGCCAGACGTTGCAGGTAGGCATCCGCGACGGCCACGGTTTCTCGCCCCGAGTTGGGCCCGTCCACGGTGGGTCGGGCTCCCGCCGGCGCCTTCGCCCCGCAGCCGGCCAACGCCGTGTATGCCAGCCAGAGGGCTCCCAGCCGCCGGATTCGCTTCCCCATGGGCTCCTCCCGTCTCTCCGTCTCGTCAAGCCTCGTCGCTGCCGCCGTCAACCGACGATCCGGAAGCGATCGACTTCTTCGATCCAACGAGACAGTACCCGGAGAGGGCGGGTGGTCACACTCGTTGGAAGTGCTCGCTCCGCGACTCGGAGCTCGGGAAGGCAACGGTCAGGGGTCGGTGTACCTGGCGACAAGGTTGGGCTCAACAAGTCTTCATCGACAAACCGGTGATGCTCACCGAGGTCCGCCGGACCGAGTAAAGGGGCCGAGCGCTTGACACCTGCCGGTCGGAGGCGGTAGAACACGGGGACGCCCCGGAGCGGTCGTGCCGCGTAGCGCACCCCAGTCGGCCGACGCGCGACGGAGCTTTCCCGGGTCGGGACGTGGCGCAGTCTGGTAGCGTACCTGAATGGGGTTCAGGGGGTCCGGGGTTCAAATCCCCGCGTCCCGACCAATTAAATCCTTCAAAATCAGAGACTTACGAAGATGGGTTAAGCGACTCGGCGAGGGGCGTGTACTCCTCGTGTACAAGTCACTCACCAACCTTCCTTTCCTTCTGCCAGGCTTTCAGGTCTTCCCGCCGGTAGAGGACGGGTCGCCCGCCGATGTGGGCGGGCCCGGTTCCCTTGTACCGCCATCCTTCCACCGTGCGACGGGAGACGCCGAGGTACCCGGCAGCCGCCTCGGTATCCAAAAGGTCTGAAGGAGATGGTGCTCGACACTGTCTCTCGAGGTCGCGGATTCTCGCCTCCAATCGAGCCACCTTGTCGGCGAGCACAAAGACCTCTTGAACTGCAGTGAGGACTTGCACGACCGCGAAGAAGCCAGCGGTTTGAAAAGGCTGTGTGGAGGAGCTAACGGTTTCTGCGTGTGGGGCGGATTTCATGGTTAGAGGCTCCAATCGGCGGCTCAACGGGAAGTGGAGTCTTTTGATGCTGACGCCCACTTGGGGTGGTTCGGGCACGAGGCGAGGTGTCCCCGCTCCGCAGCGATGCTCGGGGCCACATAGCCGCAGCCGTAGCGGCAGGGGATCTTCTGGTCGCTGCTTGAGACGGGGCGAGCTGGATTGGAGCGCTTCGAAGAGCTGCTCGCTGGCCGGGTGCCGGCAGCAGCTCTCTTGGCAGCAGCAGCTCCATTCCGAGGTGCTGCCGGGGGCTGCTGCTCCTGGAGCAGGTGCTGCTGCCGCTCCTCCTGGAGGAGCTGCTCCCGCTCGAGCTGCTGCTGCTCTCGGCGGAGCTGCTCCTGCTGCTCGAGCTGCTGCTGCGCCTGGAGGAGGTGCTGCTGGAGCCGGTTGCGCTGCTGGCCGAGCTGCTCGAGCTCCCCCCTCAGCTCGGTGAGCTCCTGCTGCTGCTGGTGCTCGGCGGCATAGGCGATCATGCAGCCGGTGGCGACGAGCTCGGCGGCGAGCACGGCGGTGGCCGACCAGGCCCAGCGCAGCGCCGGCGTCTCGAGCACCCTGGCGAGCGGCGTAGAGGCCCCCTGGAGGCCCGCAACGAGCCTCGGGGTGACCAGGACGGCGATACAGGTCAGGATCACCAGCCAGAGGGCGAAGAGAAGCCGCTGGAAGCGTCCGACGCGGACGATGGCGTGGACGAGATAGGCGCCGCCTCCGGTCAGCACCAGGGCCAGGGCGGCGCCGCTTGCGCCCAGCAGGGCGGTGCGGACCTCGGCCCCAGGCTGGAGCGAGTCGGCTTCGAGAAAGATCAGCACGAGCCGGGGAGCGGCGACCAGCACGGCTGCGATGGCCAGCGCGAGGGCAAGCTGCCTCACGGGCCGAAGACCTCATCGAGAGCGGGGGCAAAAAGTGAGAGCCGCGGTAGGTCGAAGCGCTCAGCGATCTCGAGCTGGACGAGCCGCCGCTGCTGGAAGCGGAGCTCCTCGGCGGGCAGCCGGCTGCGAAGCCGTTGGAGCGCCTGGGCGACTTGCTGCTCGATCTGCTCCCGCTCCTCGGTGTCGAGCCCGGCCTCGAGCTCTCCAAGGAGCTCCTGCTGGATCGCCCCGAGCCGGGCTTCGACCTCCTCGATGTCTCCTTCGAGGTCCAGGACCTGCTGCTTCCAACCTTCCCAGTCGGGTAGCTGCTCGGGCAGCAGCTCGGCCAGGACCGTGAGGCGGGCCTCGATGTCGAAGATGGGTGGCTCGGAGTCGTTGTGTCGAGCCTCTCCTTGGGCCGAGGGCTGGTTGTGCTCTGGGGGCATTGTGGAGGAGCCCGCCGCCCTCGTGCTCGTGCTGTTGG
>Ga0209956_1000067_pt1 | contig 52091 bp, 45 predicted proteins | sample SalPon2A_C_D1_MG_FD_185720 | JGI IMG/M metagenome (GOLD analysis project Ga0209956, IMG submission 185720) | Soil microbial communities from South San Francisco under conditions of wetland restoration - Salt Pond MetaG R2A_C_D1_MG (SPAdes)... | ecosystem: Environmental > Terrestrial > Soil >...
CGATCATCGCCTGGACCTGGCGGCGCTGCTTCTCGATCCGAGTCGGCCCCGTGCGGAGGACCGACGCGAAGTCCGGGTCGGACCGCACGGGCTCGAGAGCCGGATCCACGGACAGAGCACGAAGTTCGCTTCCGCCGGCCCGGACGTACGTGCGAAGGAGCGCGGTGGCCGAGTCGGCGTCTCCGCGCACCGCCGCCAGCTGGAGCGAGCCCAGGAAGGGGTCCGGGACGCTCGGGGGCAGCCTCGAGGCGACCTCCTCCGCCTGGCGGACGAGCGCGCCGTCCCCGGCCGTGTCCGCGGCCGCTCGCCGCAGGAGCACGAGATAGGGCACCCAGTCGAGCGGCGGATGCGCCGGGTCGGACCGGAAGGCGCGCTCGAACAGCGAGCGGGCCCGCGCGCTGTCACCCATGAACAGGTACACGAGGGCCCGGTGCTGCGGCTCCCCCGGATCGCCCGCCACGGTCACGATGGTGTCCTCCAGGGCCAGCGCGGCGGCGCACCGACCGCCGAGCATGCGCAGCGTCCGCAGGTCGCCCCACGCGTTTCTCTTGGTCCGATCGAGATCGACCGCCTTCCTGAGCGCCCTCTCGGCCTTCCCGTCCAGGCCCAGGCGCAGGTAGAGGTCGCCCAGGTCGTACCATCGGCCCGGGTTCAGGGGATCAAGGTCTCGAGCCTTCCGCTGCCACCGGGCGGCCTCGGTGAGATTCCCGCGCAGTCCATCCAGAGCGCCCAGAGCCGTCACGACCAGGGGATTGTCGGGGTTCCTGCGGGCCGCCTCGTCCAGGATGGCGAGCGTGGAGTCGGAGATCCCGCCGAACAAGCCCCTCATGGCCCGCATGACCAGCCGGAGCGTCGGGTCCTTCTCCGTGCGCACGGCACGGTCCGTGGCCGCCCGGCTGGAGTCCCTCCAGTCGCCCCCGCCGGAGAGCCCCAGGTTCGTGTAGGCCATGCCGAGCCGCAGCCACGCGAGCGCGAAGGTGGAATCGTGTGCGAGCGCCTGCCGGAGCAGGCCGATCTCTCGTCTCCAGCCCGCCGAGTCCGTCGGCGAGAGCGCTTGTGCACGCAGGTACAGGTCGTACGCCACCGGATCGTCCGTGCTCCGATCGGCGAGGCGGTCGACGCTCCGTCCCGTCAGGGACGAACGCAGCGATCGTGCGATCTGGCGGGCCACGTCGAGCTCGAGTCCCAGCTCGTCCCGCGCCGGCCGCTCGAAGCGCCTGGACCAGACCGTGGTATCGCCACGACCGTCGAACAGCTGCGCCGTGATCGCGACCTTTCCGCCCGCACGCCGCGCGCTGCCATCCAGCACGCAGGCCGCCCGGAGGCTGTCCGCGATCTGGGGAATCTCCAGGGTGGCGAGCTTCGCGGCGCTCCTCTGGCTCACTACTTCGAACCCGGGCACCGACGCCAACGCCGACGTGTGCTCCTCGGTCATCGCATCGGCGAAGTACGCGTCCGCCGTGTCGGGGCTCAGGTTGCGGAAGGGCAGGATGGCGAGCCGGATCTCGTCGGAGGGAAGTGCGGGCGCGTCCGAGTCCGCCGCGACCGCGGGCGGCCGCGACGCTCCGGCCGCCTTCGCGTCCGAGCGGCTCCCGCCGAGCCACCACCACGCGGCCGCGCCCGCAGCGGCGGTGAGAAGGACCACGCCCGCGATCAGCCCGGCCGTGTGCGAGCGGCCGGCTCCCTCGGCCGCCGGTGTCGGACGGACTCCCTCCGGCGTCGTCTCGAACGCCCACGCGAGCACGGCCGCCACCGGGAAGCCCAGGATCGCGAGCACCACGACGAAGGTCAGCGCCGCGGGCGGCAGATGCAGGGGCCCGAACGTCAGGCTGGCGACCTGGAGGACCACGTAGGCCACCACCGCGTAGGCGGCGAGGACGCGGAACACGTGGCGCCGCTTGAGCTCGCCCAGGAACGAACGCGGACGATCTGCGGACTCGGGGGATCCGGTCATGGATCGAAGCTGACCGGGGGGTGCGTCCGCGTCAATGCGACGGGGATCCCGTCACCTCGTTGCCCCTGCCCAGATCGCGCACCCGGTCGCTGGCGCGCAGGGTCCGGACGGTGTTGCGATCGCCCTCGAGCACCACAGCGTAGGTGGCGATGTCCTCGAACGTGTTGTCGAGAAGCTGATTGTCATGGCTTCCGGATGCCACCCAGATGCCGGCGCCGTTGGCGTTGGGCGACTTGGGGCCGGAATTGGCGTTGCCCGGGAAGGGCTCTCTTCGGAGGATCCCGACGATCGTGTTGTTCTCGATTCGGTCGTGGGACGCGTGCATGACGGAAAGACCGTATCCCTCGGCGCCCAGGACACGGTTCCCCTCGATCCGGGTCTCCTCGACACCGCCGACCCGGATGGGAACCCCGACCCAGGTGGAGTCGGTCGGGTCGTCGAGCGGGAAAAGGCCGGCACCGACTGAAGTCGGCAGGATGGGCACCCGGCGTACCGCGATCGTGTTGTCGCGGATGACGTTGTTCCGGCAGGTCATGCCCGGCGCCGCGCCCATCGCGATGCCGCTCGGGTAGCCGTCGATGACGTTTCCCGCGATCACGTCGTCGCGGCAGCGCTCGCCGGCCGGTGGGGACGCGCCCCCCGGCCGCCCCGCCATCGCGGTCACGGCGATGGCGAGGCTCGGGAACTGGTCGGCGGGGACGTGGCTCGGCGCGGGCGCGAGCACCGTGTTCTCCAGCACGTCAATGTGGCTTCCGCCCGCCATCACGGCGTGGTACGTGTCCACGAAGGTGTTGCGGCGGATCACGCTCGAATCGGGCGACCACAGCCCGATCCGGATGCCGTTGTCGCTGTTGCGGAAGGTGTTCCCCTCGACGAGATAGCCGCCGGGGGATGGCCGGTATCCCTGCTGGTACTCGTGGCCCAGATCCAGGCCGGCGCGTGTGTACCCGAACGTCAGGTCGCGCACCGTGTCGTGCCCGCCCGACAGCTGGAACATACCGCAGCGCTTCACGAGCTTCGCCATGCGTGCGCGGTCAGCGGGCGGGAGATGCGGTCGGCCCTGGCCGAACTCGGCCTTCTCCATCACCGCCCGCTCCTCGCGTCTCGTCCTCTCGTAGCCCTCCGGCGTGCACCCGCGGAGCACGGTCCCCTGCGCGGCGCCCAGGAGCGTGAGGCCCGGCGTCGAATCCTGGATCATCTCCCCGACGATGTACGTCCCCGATCCAAACTGGATCGTGTCGCCGGGGCCGGCCTGCCCGAACGCCGCCACGATGCTCGCGTGGTCCCTGGTCCGCTCGCCGGTCGGAGGCGCGACGTGCACGGCGTGAGGCCGCGCGGCGGACAGCATCTCCGGTCCGATGACGGTGGCATGCAAGCTCGCCGCGGATGTCACCACGGTCAGTGACAGGATGGCTGTCGTCACGTTCATCGCGCTCCTCGGTCCTGGAGGGGTACCGGCCAAGCTGCGGAGAGGGTGAATCGGGGTCAACGGGGCGTGGTGGTGTGGCGGCGGCCACGAGCACGAGCAAGTCCCACCGCCTGATTGGGCGCGCGTGGTCGGAATCCGGACGCTGCCGCCGCCGCTTGCGCCCCCTCGGCCGGCGCTCGTAACGTGGCGCCGTCCCTGATTTCTGGCAGCTCCAGCGCCCCGGACGTGGGGAGGCTACACGCCGACCATGATGCTCGCCGTGTCTCCGCGGTGACGGACGCGTTCGCGCGCCTGGCCGCCGCCCTCGAGGGCCGCTACCGGATCGAGCGCGAGCTCGGCGAGGGCGGCATGGCCACGGTGTTCCTGGCCGGGGATCTGAAGCACGACCGCCGGGTCGCCCTCAAGGTCCTCAAGCCCGAGCTGGCCGCCGTGGTGGGCGCCGAGCGCTTCCTGGCCGAGATCCGCACTACCGCCAACCTCCAGCACCCGGGCATCCTCCCGCTGTTCGACTCGGGCGAGGCCGACTCCTTCCTCTACTACGTGATGCCCTACGTGGAGGGGGAGAGCCTGCGGGACAGGCTCGACCGCGAGCACCAGCTTGCGGTGGACGAGGCGGTGAAGATCGCCACGGACGTGGCCGGGGCGCTGGAGTACGCGCACGAGCACGGAGTCGTCCACCGGGACGTGAAGCCGGCGAACATCCTCCTGGTGGCGGGCCGGCCGGTGCTGTCGGACTTCGGGATCGCGCTGGCGGTGGGCGCGGCCGGGGGCGGGCGGCTGACCGAGACGGGCCTCTCCCTGGGAACTCCCCACTACATGAGCCCGGAGCAGGCGACGGGCGACGCGCACGTGGGCCCGGCCACGGACCTCTATGCGCTGGGGTGCGTGCTGTACGAGATGCTCACCGGGGACCCGCCCCACACGGGGAGCACGGCGCAGGCGGTGCTGGGCAAGATCATCACCGAGCCGCCCGCCTCGGTGAGGGACCAGCGGCGCTCCGCTCCGGCCAACGTGGACGCGGCGATCCGCAGGGCGCTCGAGAAGGTGCCGGCGGACCGCTTCCGGAGTGCGGGGGCGTTCGCGAAGGCGCTGGCCGATCCGGGCTTCCGGCACGGAGCCGAGGCGGGGGCGGCCGGGGCGGGCTCCCGGTGGAACCGTTTTTCGGTCGGATTGGCGGCCCTGGCCGCGGCGCTCGTGGTCGTGGCCGGCGTCCTGGCCTGGGCCCTCCTGCGGCCGGCGCCGCCCGTGCCGGTGACCCGCTACGCGCTGGCCTTCGCTCCCGGCCAGCAGCCGATCGACCCGGGGCGTCCCTCGATGGCCCTGGCCCCCGATGGCTCGTCGATCGTGTACGTGGGCCCCGGAGCCGGCTCCAGCGGACAGCGGCTGTGGGTGAAGCGCCGCGACCAGGTCGAGCCGACCGCGCTGGCGGGCACCGACGGGGCCGTGGCGCCCTCCTTCTCCCCGGACGGGCAATGGGTCCTGTACATGGCTCCCGGTGGCGGCGGCCCCCAGCTCCGCAAGATTCCGATCGGGGGAGGCGCCTCGATCGCCCTCGCCGACTCCACGAGCGGTGTGTCGACCGGGGCCGCCTGGCTGGCCGATGGGACCATCGTCTACGCGGACTCGAAGTGGCGCCTGCGCCGGATTCCGGCCGCAGGCGGCGCCGCCGACTCGGTGTGGGCACCGCCGACGGGGCGTTTCGACGCCTCCCCCCGGGCGCTGCCCGATGCCCGGGGCGTGCTGTTCACGCTGTGCGACTTCAACTGCGCGAGAGTACGGGAGATCTGGGCGCTCGACCTCCGCTCGGGCCAGGCGCACCGCGTGGTGAGCGGCGCCGTCGTGGCGGACTACACGTACCTCGGCCAGCTCGTGTACGTCCGGCCGGACGGGAGCGTGTTCGCGGCCCCCTTCGACCTGAAGTCGCTCGAGACGACGGGCCCGGCCGTCCCGGTCCTCCAGGGCGTGAAGGTGGACGGGAGCGCGTTCGCGAAGTTCGCGCTCTCGCCCGGCGGGACGCTCCTCATGATGACCGGACGGGCCGGCTCGGGCCTGGACCAGTTCGTCTGGGTCACGCGCGCGGGCGCGGCCACGCCCGTGGACTCCTCGTGGACGTTCGATCGCGGCGGCTCCAACGGGGCGTGGACCCTCTCCCCCGACGGCCGGCGGTTCGCCGCCGATATCTACACCGCCGCCGGCGAGAACATCTGGATCAAGGAGCTGCCGCACGGCCCGCTCTCGCGCCTCACCTTCGACTCCGCGGACGACTACTGGCCGCACTGGTCGCCCGACGGGCGGTCGGTGACCTTCGCCTCGAACCGGCCCATCCGCGACACCGCGCGGCTGCGGGCATGGACCAAGCGCGCCGACGGCGTGGGGGAGGCGTCGCTCCTCTACTCGTCTCCGAGCGCTCCGGCCGTGGCCTTGTGGTCCCCCGACGGCCAGTGGCTGGTGCTGCGCACCGCCGGGACGCCGGCCGCCCGCGGAGGCCGCAGCATCCTCCTGGCGCGCCCCGGGGAGGACACCGCGAGGGCTCTCATCACGGCGGGGTCCGGCTACGACGTGACGGATCCCCAGGTGTCGCCGGACTCGCGCTGGATCGCCTACGTCTCCTCCGAAACCGGAGAGGAGAACGTGTTCGTGCGACCCTTCCCCGACGCGAGCGCCGGCAAGTGGCAGATCTCGACCGACGGAGGAAGCGGCCCGCTGTGGGCGCACAGCGGCCGCGAGCTGTTCTACGTCGACGCCAACCACGACGTGGTCGACGTGAGCGTCCAGACGACGCCCGCCTTCCGCCCGGGGTCGAGCCATGTCCTCTTCCACCTGGACCCGGCCGAGTACGAGATCCCGACCTGGTGCTGCCAGTGGGACATCGCGCCCGGCGACCAGCGCTTCCTCATGGCCCGTGTGGTGGGGAGCGGAGGCAGCGCCAAGCAGCAAATCATCCTGGTGCAGAACTGGCTCGAGGAGGTGAAGGCCAAGGTGCACGACTGAGGCGTCGGTCGGGCCGGAGCCTGTGCCGTACCTACTCGACCGTGAACTCCCTGTACATGTGCCGCTGCGGGGCGACCTCGGAGATGAGGGCGTAGCGGCCCGGCGTGAGATCCACCGTGAAGTAGGCGGTGTCCCCGACCGGCATCTCCTCGACGCCTCCCAGGAACTCGGCGGGCGCGGGGACCTGGAGGCCCTTCACGTTCATGAAGTACATCCAGGGCGCGAGGTCGGCGGCGCTCTGGCCCTCCTTCAGCCTGGCCACGTGCACGTCGTTTCCGGCGACCTCACCGGTCTCCGGCTGCTGGGCGAAGTCCACCTCCACGGTGTGGCGACCCGCCGTCCACGCGCCCTTGGTCACGATGGAATCGTTCCACAGGGTGACCCGGAGATCAGCCGCCGGCGGCCGCCCACTCGAGGAGGCGTCGGTCACGTACAGCGGGCGCTCCATGCCCATGTTGCGGTGGAACGTTCCGTCGGGCCCCTTCATGTAGCACTCCAGCACGTAGGTGCCCGGGACCAGCTTCTCCGTGACGCGGGTCGAGTCGCCCGGCGCCACGAGGCCCACGCCGCCCAGCTCCTCGAAGTCGGCGAACCAGGCGGGCAGCCCGTTCGCGAGGATCTTGCCGGCCTCCGCCTGGCTCGCGCCCCGCTGCTGGGCCGCCCACGCACTGTCGAACACCGGCGTGAGCTCGGTCTTGTAGTCCCGGTACGTCTTCCCGTCGGGAAGGTGGTCCAGGATCATGAAGTGGGTCTGCTTCCCCCGGTTCAGGAAGCGGAAGGTGGTCCAGCCCGAGGGCAAGGAATCCGGAGCCTGGAAGGCGTAGTCGTGGGCGACGACGAGGACCGTGTCCGTCGTGTCGGCCGCGGAGGCCGCGCCGGATGCGTCGGCTGAGCCCGACTTCCCGGACGGGCTGCAGGCGGTGAGCGCGGCGGCGAGGAGGACGGCCGAAAGGAGAACGCTACGGCGGCGCAACATGTGTAGCATCGCGGCTCCAGCTGGGGGCAACGCACGGGGAGGCCGGACGGGCTCGCCTCGTATCGGGAGGCATTCAGACTAAAGGACATCCGCGCGAACTCGCAAACGGAGGCCCGGCGCGCCGGACGAGCCCTCAGGAGGTGGGTGTCGGCACGAACGCTTGCGACCCGCCGACGCACGCCCCAGTGTGCCGGTGGCTTCATCCCACGCGGCTTCGAAGGTTCTGAACGGCCGGAGACCGCCCCCCCGGCACCGACGTCCGCCCCGTCGACCCGCTCGCGGATCCCTTCACGAGCCCGAAGGTCGTCCCCGCAGGCAACGGCCGCGCCGAGCCCGACGGGGGCTTCCAGCCTGTCATCGAGTCCGACCCGGGAGGCTGCATGTCACGACAGCCGATCTCCGACGGAGCCGAGCACGGAACGACCGACGTCGCCGCCCGACGAGGACCGCGGCCCGGCGGCGGGAAGACCCGCCGCATCGCCTTCTGGTCCCTCGTGGTTCTGACGACTGCGCTCGTGCTCGTCTCGATGGTGCACGCGCTACCCCTGATCGCCGGCAACTGGCTTCCCAGGGATGCCTGGCTGGCCCTCCGAAGCGACCGCGTGCCGGGCGACCAGGCGCATCGCCTCCATTCCCTGGCGCTGGCCCTTCTGGCCTGGGGCATGCTCGCAGGAGTCGCGCTCCAATTCCACCGGCCCCGGAGGAAGGTCGCGGCTCTTCTCGTGGCTCTGGCCGTGCCCATCGCCATCGCCGCCGCCGAAGCACTGATCGGAACCTACAGCGTCGCCGGCACGGCACCGTTCATTCTTCCCATCCTGCTGGCCTGCATCCTCCATCCGGCCGCACGCGAGCTCGTCCGACGCCCGCACCTGGACCGGACGCTGGTCATCCTGACGCTGGTCGCCGGCGTGGCATGGATCGCCTACGCCCTGAGCGTGGCGGAGAGGGCTCGGGCGACCGTCACGCCCTTCGAAGTGGATCACCTCGAATTCATGGTGTCGCTCGGACTGCTGGCCGTGCTATGGGGCCTGATCGCGGCCACCGACAAGCCGGGGTGGCGCTTCGCCGCCGTGGCGGTGCTCTTCCTGACCGCCTGCGTGGCGCTGCAGTCGCTGATCTTCCCGGCGGCGCTGTCGGGACTCTCACCGTTCTGGGCGTGGGCGGCCCTGACCTGGTGTGTGGCGTTCGGCGCCGCCGCCTGGACCCGGGGGCGCGTCGCGGCCGCCCCCTGAGGACCGAGCTCGTGGTGGCCAACGACACCCCACCGTAGCGACCTGGAAACGGCCGGCGTCGGCGAGGCGTCGTCTGTCAGCTCGCGCCGGGCTCGACGCGGAAGCTGGTCCGCATCCCCAACGCCACATGGGGCTTCGCGTCGGGCTTGTCCTTGAAGTTGCACACCAGGACGTAGGTGCGGCCGGCCACGAGGTCGACCAGGAGTCGACTGGGGGACGTCCGGTGCGGGGATGCGATCAGCACGGCGGGGCCGCCTTCCATCAGGGCGTCCCGGTCCTTTCCGCTCCGAATGGCCGCCATGACATCGTCCATCGTCATGCCCGCCTTGAGCCGGACCAGGACCATCTCGTGGTCCACCTCACCCCGGTTCTCGAACTCGATGGCAGTCGGCCCGGGCGGAAGGACTTCGGGGGCCTCGAATGCGTAGTCGCGTCCGATGACGGTCACCTGGTTGGGCGTCCCACCCCCGCAGGCTGCGAGACCGGAGGACAGAACGGCGATTCCGAGGACGAAGGGCACGGTAACCGGGCGACGTCGGAGCGCGCGTCGGGTCGTCATGGACGATGGCCTTTCCGTGGGAGACGGCGGTGCCGGCACGTGCACGCCGGCGGAAGTGCTTCGCGCATCGAGGAATTACAGGGGCCAAAATCACCGCCGGGGCCGCAGCGTGCAACCGGGGCACCACGCGTGTGCTCGGGATCGACCCTGTCGCCGGGTCGCCGATGATCCCCGTGGGCTGCCCCGGAACGCGAGGGTGAACGACACGCCCCCACGTTGACGGTGGCGGGCGGTCGATGTACGGTTCGCCCGCTCTCAGCCCCCACAGCCGCAGGAGCCGTCATGCGCACGCGACGTATCGCCGTCTTCCTCGCCGCCGCCCTCCCCCTCGCGCTCGCCGTGCCGCTGCGCTCCAGCGCCCAGCAACCCGCGGCCAAGCGCGTCGACTACGGGAGCCTCCAGGCGCCGGCCTCCTTCGACTCGACGCTCCTGACCGGGCTCTCGTGGACGGAGATCGGGCCCAACCGGGGCGGCCGGTCGCTGGCGGTGGGCGGCAGCGCCGGCCGGCCGGACGAGTACTGGTTCGGCGCCACCGGCGGCGGCCTGTGGAAGACCACGGACGGCGGCATCACCTGGAAGCCGGTCACCGACGGGAAGATCTCCAGCGCCTCCGTCGGCGCGGTGGCCGTGGCGCCCTCCAACCCGGACGTGGTCTACATCGGCATGGGCGAGGCGGCCCTGCGCGGCAGCATCACCCAGGGCGACGGCGTGTACCGCACCACCGACGGCGGCGAGACCTGGACGCACCTGGGCCTGGAGGACACGCAGACCATCGCCCGCATCCGGGTCGACCCGAAGAATCCGGACGTGGTGTACGTGGCGGCCCTCGGCCATCCCTACGGCCCCAACGCCCAGCGCGGCGTGTTCCGGTCCCGGGACGGCGGCAAGACGTGGAAGAAGGTGCTGTTCGTCTCCGACAGCGCGGGGGCGGTCGACCTGGCCATGGACCCGAAGGACCCGGCCACGCTGTACGCCGCCACCTGGCAGGTGTACCGGACGCCCTGGAAGATGTGGGACGGCGGCCCCCACTCGGGGCTGTGGAAGACCACCGACGGCGGCGACCACTGGACCGAGCTCACGGGGAACCCCGGGATGCCGTCCCGCCCGATCGGCCGCATCGGCGTCACCGTGTCGGGGACCGACCCGAACCGGGTGTGGGCCATCGTCGAGGCCGAGGACGGCGGGCTGTTCCGCTCGGACGACGCCGGCGCCACCTGGACGCGGGTCAACAAGGAGCGGAAGATCCGCCAGCGCGCTTTCTACTTCAGCGACATCTTCGCCGACCCCGGCGACAGCACCACGATCTATGCCGGCAACGTGAGCTTCTTCCGGAGCCGGGACGGCGGCGTGACCTTCAAGCGCGTCGACACGCCGCACGGGGACTACCACACGCTGTGGATCGCCCCGAACGACCCGGAACGGATGATCGTCGGGAGCGACGGGGGCGGCTCGGTCACGGTGAACGGCGGGAAGAGCTGGACCCCGCTCGACTTCCCCACCGCGCAGTTCTACCACGTGTCGACCACCGGGGACTTCCCCTACCACGTGTGCGGCGCGCAGCAGGACAACTCGACCGCGTGCGTGCCCAGCGAAGACTGGGACAACATGCACGAGCCGGGGAGCCCCACCGGGAGCTGGATGTACGCGGTGGCCGGGGGCGAGAGCGGCTACGTGACGCCCAGCCTCAAGCACCGGGGCGTGTTCTACGCCGGCACGCAGGGCGCGATCATCACGCGCTACGACCGCGCCAACGGACAGGTCCGGGACATCCAGCCCGACCCGCGATTCTTTTCCGGGGAGCCCGCCTCGGCGCTGCGCGAGCGCTGGCAGTGGACCTTCCCGATCGTGATCGACCCGATCGACTCGACCACGCTGTACATCGCCTCCCAGCACATCTGGCGCACGCGGGACGAGGGCCAGAGCTGGCAGAAGATCAGCCCGGACCTCACCTACGCCGAGCCGAACACGCTCGGGAAGACGGGCGGCCCGATCACCATGGACATGAACGGGCCGGAGATCTACGCCACCGTGTTCGCCATCGCCCCCTCCTACCTGGAGGAGGGCACCCTCTGGGCGGGCTCGGACGACGGCCGCGTGCAGATCACCCGGGACGGCGGCACGCACTGGACCGACGTCACCCCGCCGGACATGCAGAAGTTCACCCGCGTCAGCATCATCGACGCCTCGCGCCACGACCCGGGCACCGCCTACGTGGCCGCCAACCGCTACCAGATGGACGACCGCGGCTCCTTCCTGTGGAAGACGCACGACTACGGGAAGACGTGGATCCGGATCGGGAAGGCCATCCGCGGCCCCACCCGGGTGATCCGCGAGGACCCGGCGCGGGCGGGCCTCCTGTACGTGGGCACCGAGCACGGCGTGTGGGTCTCCCCGGACGACGGGGCCCACTGGCAACCGCTGCGGCCGGCCACGGCGGACACGGCTTCCTCGGGCGGGCTCCCCGACACGCCGGTCCGCGACCTGGTCGTGAAGGGGAGCGACCTGGTGCTGGGGACCCACGGCCGCGGCTTCTGGATCATGCACGACATCGGACCGCTCCGGCAGACGACCCCGGCCGAGGCCGCCGAGCCCGTGCACCTGTTCCAGCCGCCCGACGCGATCCGGCGGACGCTGGGGAGCGGGAGCGGCGCCGGGACGGCCACCATCCAGTACCGGCTGGCCTCGCCGGCCGACTCGGTCACCGTGCAGATCCTGGACGCGGACGGGAAGCTGGTTCGGACGTTCACGGGCCCCAAGGAGGAGGCGAAGCCAGACTCCACCGCCGAGAGCGCGTACGGGAACCGCGCGCCGCCGGCGCCCACGGCCAGGGCCGGCCTGAACCGGTTCTCCTGGGACCTCCGCTACCCCGCGCCCACGAAGTTCCCCGGCCTGGTGATCTGGAACGGCACCACCCGTGGACCCCTGGCGCCCCCGGGCCGCTACCGGGTCCGGCTCACGGCCGAGGGGCACACGCAGACGCGGAGCTTCGGCCTGGAGATGGACCCCAGGCTGGTGGGCGTGACCGCCGCCGACCTTCAGGCCCAGTTCGACCTGGCCACGAAGATCGCCGGCGCCACCGACCTGGCCAACCGCGCCGTCATCCAGGTGAGGGCGCTGCGGAAGCACCTGGTCGAGCGGCTGGCCGCGGTGACGGGCAAGGACTCCCTCCTGGCCGCCGACACCACGGCCGGCGCCGGCGGCAAGGGCGAGGCCTGGGTCACCCGGCAGGAGGCCGGGGCCGCGATCGAGGCGGCCCGCGGCGCCGCGCCCAGGCTGGCCGAGGCCGCTCACGCCCTGGTCGAGAGCCAGGCCACCATCGAGGAGGCCCTGTACCAGGTCCAGAACCGGGCCGTGGAGGACCCGCTCAACTTCCCGATCCGGCTCGACAACCGCCTGTCGGCGCTGCGCCGGAGCCTCGAGACGGGGAACGCCCGGCCCACCGATGCCGAGGTGCGGGTCTACGGAGAGCTGAGGAAGGAGCTGGACGGCCACATCGCCGACCTGGACGCCACGCTGAAGGGACCGCTGGCGGCCGTGAACGCGGCCCTGGAGGCGCGGGGCCAGAAGCCGATCTCGGCCACGCGGTAGGGGAAGGCGGCCCCGGCACGGCGGGCGGGCCGCTGCCGGCGGATTCGGGGACCGGCGCGGCGCCTCAGGCGGCCCCGAAGCCTCGTTCGGCCCGCGAGGCGCTCCCCGCCGTGGCGGCCGCGGGAGCCGGCAGGGCGGCCCGCACGGCGACCAGCACGAGGAAGGCCCACACGGCCACCGTGGTGGCCACGTAGCCCACCCGCAGGAGCGCCGGGAAACCGAGAACGGGAAGGACGGCGAACGCGGAGATCTCGGCCGCGAGCGCCACCCCGAGCCCCGCGCCGGCGCGCCGCACGGGAGGACGACGCTCCCGGCCGAGGGCCGCTCCGACGACGACGGCGAGGACCGCCACGCCCGCGACCAGGCCGAGCACGTGCCGGACCGGACCACCCCAGCCGGCGACGTCCGCCGTCAGCGCGCCGCCCCCGTACAGGGGCCACCCCAGGCAACGGGCGATCGACTGCGGGGCCGCGACCAGGACGCCCGTCACCAGGAGCGCGAACACGAGCCCGACCGCGGCCAGCGAGAGGCGGGCGAAGGGCCGGCTCCAGCTCGGGCGGACGCTTCCCGTCCGGGCGCGGGATCGGGCGGAGGCGACGGCCGCCACGGCGACCATGAGGGCCAGGGCCGTGAGCGCGGAGCCCACGTCGAGCGCCGCGGCCCACGCCGGGAGGCCGTGGAGGACCACCATGGCACCGAACGCCGCGACCGCGACGAACAGGACCATCACGACCGTCAGGGGCCGCGCCAGCCACGGGAGGCCGCGGTACCGGCGCCAGGCGAGGATCGCCACGACGAGCACGAGCGGGAAAGTCGTGACGGCGAGCAGGCGGTGCGTGTACTCGATCACCGCGTGAAGCTGGAGAGGCGGCACGACCGCCCCCTGGCACGCCGGCCAGCCCTCGCAGCCCATGCCCGAGCCCGTCGTGCACACCACCCCGCCCATGGTCACCAGGGCCCACGTCATGCCCGCCGCGGTCAGGAGCAGGCTGCGGTACCGGCGGGACGGGGACTCCTCGCCTCTCATCGAGCCCCTCCTGGACCGTCGACGCCGCACGCGATGCGGCGACGGAGTCGGTGGCCGGCCATCGTCAGGCGATCCTGCACCGGGAGACGCGCCGGAAGTGCAGGCCGCAGATGGACTCCTTGACGGCCAGGGGGAAGAGCCGAGGCCGGTGGGTGAGCACCCAGCCGGCCAGGCGCCAGAACTGTCGGCGGCCCCGCTCCCGCACGCCCAGGACGTACAGGGAGCGAACGAACCCCTTCAGGCTCTCGAGGGTGAGCGGGGTCCGGACGGCCGGCGGATCGTACACCTGGAGGAAGCTCCGAACGCGCTCGTAGAAGGTCGCCGGCGAGTAGAGGTCGTCCACCAGCGCCCGATACCCTGACCGCAGGGCCTCGAGCCCCATCCGGGGCAGGATGTTCGTGGTCCCGTCCACGTTGTCTCCGGTGATGCCGCCGGTGAGCCTGCCCTCGCGCTCGAGCCGATCCCGCAGGCGCGTGCCGGGGGGTGCCTGCAGCATGCCCACCATCGCCGTGACGATGCCGGTGCGCTGGATGAAGGATCGCTGGCGCTCGAACACCGAGGGCGTGTCGCTGTCGAAGCCCACGATGAAGCCCGCCTGCACCTGGAGGCCGGCGCGGTGGATCGTGCGGACGTCCCCGGCGAGGTCCCGCCCCAGGTTGTGCTTCTTGTTCACCTCGAGGAGCGCGGCCTCCTCGGGCGTCTCGATGCCCAGAAACACGGTGGTGAAGCCGGCCTCCCTCATCTGGCCCAGAAGCTCCGCGTCGTCGGCGAGGTTCACGGAGGCCTGGGTGAAGAACGGCATCCCCCGCTTTCCCCGCTTCCACTCGATGAGGGCCGGCAGGAGATCCTCCTTCACGTGCCGCCGGTTGCCGATCAGGTTGTCGTCGGAGAAGAACACCGGCCCGCGCCAGCCGAGCCCGTACAGTCGGTCGAGCTCGGCCAGGAGGCGCGCGGCCGGCTTGATGCGCGGCCGGCGCCCGAACAGCGCCGTGACATTGCAGAACTCGCATCCGTACGGGCAGCCCCGGGAGTACTGGACGGCCATCGACGCGTAGCGACCCGGCGTCACGAGGTCCCACCTCGGGATGGGTGAGGCCGCCAGCTCCGGAAGGGCCGAAGGCCGGTAGAGCCGCCGGGCACGTCCCGCGGCCAGGTCGTCCAGGAAGGGCGGGAGCGAGACCTCCGCCTCGCCCAGGACGAAGTGGTCGACCTGTTCGAAGCGCTCGTGATCGTAGGCGAACAGCGGACCCCCGGCGACGACGGGCAGCCCCGCACCCTTGCAGCGCTCGATCAGCCGCCGGGCCGAATCCTCCTGCACCTGCATCCCCCCGACCAGGGCCAGGTCCGCCCAGGCCAGCTCCCGGTCGGTCAGGGGTTCGACGTTCAGGTCGACCAGACGGAGGCTCCACGAGTCCGGAAGGAGGGCCGCGACGGTGAGCAGGCCGAGCGGGGGGAGGAGCGCGTCGCGGTCCGTGAACGCGAGGGCGTGCTTGAAGCTCCAGAACGTGTCCGGAAACGGCGGATACAGGAGAAGGGCGTTCACCGGGCGTGCCCGACGCTGCACGCCCGGCGCGCCGCCGCGGAGTGGAATGCGCTGCTGTTCAAGGTCCTCCCGACTCGCCCGACCGGCGGCTGAACGCTGTTCCCTTCTCCCGGGTGCTCAGCGTGTAGTTCGACCGGGTCACTGTCTGTCGGGAGATTCCCGGTTTCGCTTGTGGGGGGCTCGCCCCGGGATCGCGAAGACGCGTTCCCTGGCGCGTGGTTGCCGGGCCGCGGGGAACCGGTTTCCTGCTTCCGTCGTGCGCCGACGCGACCTTACTTTCAGGTGTATGGGTGGTGCTGCCTCCGGCCTGCCGAGGGGATCGTGAGTACCTTCGAGGAGCTGAGGCGCCGAAAGATCGTCCAGTGGTCCCTCGCCTACCTGGCGGGAGCCTGGCTGGCGCTGCAGGTAGTGGCCGTGCTTGCAGGTCCGTTCGGCTGGTCCGGCGGCCTGCAGCGCGGCGTCTCCGTCCTCCTCGCGTGTGGACTCTTCATCACCCTGGTCCTGGCCTGGTACCACGGCGAGAGGGGTCGGCAGCGCGTGAGCGGTCCCGAGCTCCTCCTCCTGGCGGGGCTCCTCGGATTGACCGGACCCGGGATCCGTGCAGTCCGGAGCCGGCCCGCCGAAGACCCGCCGGGTCTCGCGCACTCCGCCCCCGCACTCGCCGGAGAAGGAGCCGCGGTACGACGGGCCAGCATTCTCCTGCCCGACTCCGCGGCCCTGGCCTTCGTCGGCGTCGCCCCGCTCGGGGTGGGCCGAACGGCCCTGGCCATCTCCCCCGACGGGGCGAGGCTGGCGTACGTCGCCCGGCGCGCCGGCACCACCGCGCTGTTCGTACGCGAGTTGGACCGCATGGACGTCCGTGCCCTGCCCGGCACCGAAGGGGCCTACCAGCCCTTCTTCTCACCGGACGGAGCCTGGATCGCCTTCTTCACGGCGACCAGCCTCAAGAAGGTCTCGGTGGCGGGAGGGCGGGTGATCACCCTGGCCGCGGTCAGCGAGCCCACCGGCGGCTGCTGGAGTCCGGATGGGGACATCCTCGTCGCCGACCGCCAGGGGGGACGCCTCAGCCGGGTGCCCGGCTCGGGGGGACCTTCCAGACCGACCCGCTGGCAGCCCGAGCGCCGCCTTCTCGATCCCCAGCTCCTCCCGGGCGACTGGCTCCTGCATGGGGCCACCGACCGCACCCTGTCCCTCGTCTCCCTGCGTACGGGCCGGCGCTACGTCCTGACGCGAGGCGGAGTCGTTCCCCGGGACTCGGCGAGCCTCTCCGACCTGCTGTACGGGAGGAACGCGGAGTACCTCCAGAGCGGGCACATCGCCTACGTCACCGGAGACGGCGTCCTCGTCGTGCTTCCCTTCGACCTGGAGCATCTCCGCATCCAGGACCCTCCCGTCCCCCTGATGAGCAGGATCCGGCTCGAGGCGGCCGAAGGAGGGGCACAGCTGGCCGTCTCCCGGGGCGGCACCTTCGTGTACGCGCCGGGCGCCAACCTGCGCAGGAGCCGGTTCGTGTGGGTCGACCACGCCACGGGGACGGTCGACACCCTCCCGCTGCCGGCCGACTACTACGGGGCCTTCGAGCTCTCCCCCGACGGAGACCGCATCCTCGCGGTGCGCCGACCTCCCTCGACCCCGTCGGAGCTGTGGGTGCTGGATGTAGGGACCGGAGCCGGGGAGCGGGTCCCGTTCGAGGGCATTGTCGGCAACGTGTCCACGTGGTGGCCGGACGGTCGGAGCGTGGTCGTCGGCGGGAGCGGCCGGGGGAACGCTCACGCCGGAGGCGTGATGGTGCGTCAGTCGCTCCGCCGTCCCGACGACCGGGACACCCTCCTCCGGGGTGTCGTCTTCGTGGAGCCGTCCCCGGACGGGCGCTCGGTCGCGGCGGACCTCGACAGCGGCTGGATCGTCGCTCCCCCGACGGCGATCGACGTGCGGGCCGAGGTCCGCCGGGGAGCGTACGCCTTCTACCGGTTCTCGCCGGATGGACGCTGGCTGGCGTTCACCGACAATCGGACGAGCGCCCGGTCTGAGGTGTACGTGGCCCGGGTGGACCGCCTGGATGAGCCACGCCGCGTCAGCCCGAACGGCGGGGAGGAAGCCGTGTGGATGCCGGACGGCGATGCCCTCGTCTACCGCAGCGGCCAGCGCTGGCTTCAGGCAGCCGTCTCGATCGGCGAGGACATCGAGATCGGGGCCCCGCGGGTCCTGTTCGAGGGACCGTATCTGAACGTGGCCGGCTGGTCGCACGACCTCTCGCCCGACGGCCGCCGCGAGCTCCTCCTGCTGGGCCCACGCAAGGACACCACCACCGAGCTCGTGCTGGTCGCCAACTGGCTGGTCGAGGTCGAGCGGGCGGCATCCCGCCCGATTCCGGAGTGAGCGCGCGCTCCGAGGCCGGGCGAAGCCGTCGTCCCTAGTGGTCCGCCTCGCCGTCGTGGTTGTCGTCCTCGAAGGCGTGCATCGAGTGCTCGATGTTGGCCGTCACGACGCCCTGGTTGGGCTGGCCGCGGAGGGCCGTGGAGGGATCGATCAGGCTGCTGTCGGGCGCCACGAACCAGGTCGAGACGTCCACGTGCAGGGTGACGTTCGTGCTGGTGGAGCTCCCGTCGACTACGAGCGCCGGATTGAGCTCGACCTCCTGCTCCGCGTCCAGGTGGGACGTGAAGGTGAAGGGATTGCCGTTGTAGCTCCCCACCACCCGGAGCGAGACGCTGTCATAGGCCGGGTGGTCCGTCACGAACGCCTGGTCGGCCGAGTCGGCGGTCGGGGCGTGGACCTGGAACTGGAGCTTGTCGTACGTGCCGGCCGGCGCGTTGACGGACACGGCCTGGTCGACCGTCCCGTCCAGCGGCAGGGAGACCAGCACCGGACCGGCCTCGAACTCCTCGCAGCCGTCGCCTTCCGTCGGGCTCCCGGTGCCCGGACACGTTCCGTCCTGCGCCTCCAGCTCGATCTTGCGGAGGACGACCATGGCGCTGTCGATGACCAGCGAGTTCGACCCGTTTGTCTGGGTGAGGCTGAACGACGGGCGGACGTCCGGCGACACCGTACCGCTGCCCGTGGCCAGCGACAGCGAGACCGCCCCCGTGCCGTTCGGGCCGGTTGTGCCGCTGCAAGCGGCGGCCAGCGCCGCGATGCTTCCCGCGCACACCAGCGATCTCACGAAGCTGCGTCCCATGGCTGTCCTCCGTCCGTGTCCACAGTCGTCGACCCCGGCGTTCGCCGGGCGCCGAGCCGCAGCACAGGGGCAAGCGCCGGGCCTCGCGTGCCCGCCGGGGAGCGCATGGGTCCAGGAGGTTTCGAGACAACGGAGTAAGGGGCGCGAAACGTCCCGCGGTGTCCCATGCGGGTACGGCATACGACGGAAACAATGTCAGCCGACTGCAAGAGATGAACAGGTACGGGAGCCGCATCGCCGGATCGAAGACGGCGGACCCTTCGGCCGGGACCGACCCGGGCTCCCGCTCCCGTGGCTCTTTCAGCATGGAACCTGCACGGGCCCCGGGGTGGCGGTCCCCGACGGCGGATCGCCCTCGCGGCGGGGCGCCGGGGACGACAGCTTCGCCACGCGGCGCGACACCCGAACCCGACCGAGGTCCATGCTCTTCGAGCCGCTGCCGATCCGTGACGTGACCCTGCGCAACCGCGTGGGGGTCTCCCCCATGTGCCAGTATTCGAGCGACGACGGCCACGCGCGCGACTGGCACCTGGTCCACCTGGGCTCGTTCGCCGTGGGCGGCGCCGGGCTGGTGATGACCGAGGCGACCGCCGTCCTTCCCGAAGGGAGGATCAGTCCCGAAGACCTGGGAATCTATCACGACGGGCACGTGCCGGTCCTGCGGAGGATCGCCGCCTTCGTGGAGGCGCAGGGCGCGGTGCCGGGCATGCAGCTGGCGCACGCCGGGCGGAAAGCGAGCACCTATCGGCCGTGGGCGGACGGTCACGGGCGGGTGCCGGTCGAGGAGGGCGGCTGGGAGAACGTGGTCGCGCCGAGCGCCCTCCCCTTCTCCGACGACTACCCGACACCCCGCGCGCTGGACGAGGCAGGGCTGATGCGCGTGGTCGAGGGGTTCGTGACCGCGGCCGAGCGGGCGCTCCTGGCCGGCTTCCGCCTCCTGGAGATCCACGCCGCGCACGGCTACCTGCTGCACGAGTTCCTCTCGCCCCTCTCCAACCGCCGCGAGGACCGCTACGGCGGCTCGTTCCAGCACCGCGTGCGCTTCCCGCTGGAGGTGGTGGAGGCGGTCCGGGCCGCGTGGCCCGACGAGCTCCCCCTGTTCGTGCGCATCTCGGCCACCGACTGGGCCGAGGGGGGCTGGGATGCCGACCAATCGGTGGAGTTCGCCAGGCTCCTCGGGGAGCGGGGCGTGGACCTGGTGGACTGCTCGTCGGGTGGGCTCGTGCCCGGCGTGAACATCCCGGTGGGGCCGGGCTTCCAGGTGCCCTTCGCCGAGCGCGTGCGGCGGGAGGCGGAGATCCCGACGGGCGCCGTGGGGATGATCACCGGAGCCGAGCAGGCCGAGGCCATCGTGGCGGACGGCCGGGCCGACATGGTGTTCCTGGCGCGCGAGCACCTGCGCCAGCCGCACTGGGCGCTGCTGGCGGCCTCGGAGCTCGGGGCCCAGGTGGAGTGGCCGGCCCAGTACCGGAGGGCGCGGCCGGCCTGACGGTCAGGCGCCGCCCAACTCCGGCTCGTCGCCCCGCACCCGGCCCGGGTCCAGATCGAGGCGCGGCCACTCCACCACCTCGCCCCAGTCCGTGCCGCGGTCCGCCTCCCGGGTGGAGCGCCGCGCCTGGACCCGGCGGCGGGTGTCGCGGGCGTGGCGGAGAAGGGCCTCGACATCGACGCCCAGGTAGGCCGGCGGGTAGCTCGCCAGGATCTCCTCGGCCTTGTCGAGCTGGGCCACGATCCCGTGCGGCGTGCCGCGCCGGGCGTGCACGAAGGCGCTGGCGTACAGGATGAGGCCCTGGTAGAAGGCGCTCCCGGTCCGCCGCCACGCCTCCTCCAGCACCTCGTGGCTCTCCCAGTACCGGCCCCCGTCCACCAGCCCCGCGAAGCGGACCAGGGGGGCCGGCACGGGGGGCACCGCCGCCGCTACGACTTCTGCAGCAGGTCCGCCGGGATCGGGTTGTCGGGGCGCTCCGAATCCCACACGATCGACAGGATCCACCAGCGCTTTCCGTCGAAGTAGGTCTGGTAGATGTTGACGCCGCGCGCGACGGAGCCGGTCTTCCCGACGTGGGTCTCGTAGCTGCTGACGACCGTCGCCACGTTCCCGAAGCGGTACGTCTTGTGTGCGATCTCGTGCTCCATGAAGCCGGTCGACACGAGACCGGCGTCGTTCCGCTCCGCGTACTCCCTGGGGGTCGCCTTCTCCAGCACGATCTTGCCCGTCTTCGGGTCCTTCTCGGCCGAGACGAAGTAGGCGTGCTCGTCGTACAGGGAGAGGTCGCGGCCCCACTGACGCGGGACGCCGACGTCCCCGGAGATCGAGGCGAGGTCCGCCTTCACCAGCGCGTCGGGCGAGGCCACGTCCTCCGGCCGCGCCGCCACGGTCGGGATGTCCAGGTGCTTGGCGGCCTTCTCCTGCGCGCGGAGCGCGGCCGGCGGCGTCGCGATCGTGCCCGCCATCACCAGTCCGGCCGTCACGGCGATGCACCATCCCCAGCGTGTCTTCATCAGTGTTCCCTCCAGGTCGAGTGACGGCCCGATCGGCCGGCGGGGGGAGCGCGAGGCGGCGTGAACCGGCCCCGAGCTCGCCCGAGAGGTTACACTGATAGCCCGGCAAGGCACCCGAACGCCAGACAGGAGACCCGATGACCGACCCGACGCCGCCCCGCACCTCCTCCGAGCTCCGGCCCGTCCGCCTCGAGCTCGGAGCCGCCCCCTTCGCCGAGGGCTCCTGCCTCATCGAGGCCGGGCGCACGCGCGTCCTGTGCGCCGCCACCGTCCAGGAGGGCGTGCCGGCCTGGCGCGAGGGCCGCGGCGGGTGGGTGACCGGCGAGTACGCCATGCTCCCCCGCTCCACCGCCCGGCGCACCCCCCGCGAGCGGAGCGGCGCCGGCGGCCGGACCAAGGAGATCCAGCGTCTCATCGGCCGCTCCCTGCGGGCCGCGGTGGACCTCGGGGCGCTGGGCGAGCACACCGTGATCATCGACTGCGACGTGCTGGCGGCCGACGGCGGCACGCGCACCGCCTCGATCACCGGCGGCTGCCTGGCCCTGTGGCAGGCGCTGGAGGGTCTGGTCGAAGCGGGAGCCGTGGACCGGAACCCCCTCCAGTCCCGGGTCGCCGCCATCAGCGTCGGGATCGTGGGCGGCGAGCCGTGGCTCGACCTGGACTACGAGCGCGACGTGACGGCCGACGTGGACATGAACGTGGTCGCCCTCGAGGACGGCCGCCTGGTCGAGGTGCAGGGCACCGCCGAGGGCGCCCCCTTCGCGCGGGACGAGCTGGACCGGCTCCTGGACCTGGCCCGGGCGGGCATCGACGAGCTGCTGGAGATGCAGCGGGAGATGATGGAGGGGATGGGGGCGTAGCGCGTCCGGGGCATCCGCCCGCGGGCGCCGCGGCCCAGCTCAGCGCTCGAGGGCGAGCTTCACCGCCCGGGCGGCGTTCACCACGCCACCCGAGGCGACGCGCCCCCGGAGCGCCGGGAGCGGCGTGGCGCTGTCCAGGAGGACTTCTTTGAGCGCCACCGCGTCCAGGTCCGGCCGGACCGAGAGGACGAGCGCGGCCACGCCCGCCACCACGGGGCCGGCGTTCGACGTCCCGTCGGACACCGCGTACGTGGACAGGTTGTCGCGCAGGGCGGTGGTGAAATTCTGGCCGAGGGCGGCGATCTCGACCCGGCGCGCGCCGTAGTTCGAGCCCCGAAGCTGGCCACCGACCGAGTAGCGATACAGCCGTCCGTCGAAGCCGACCTGGGCGACGCGGATCTGGTTGGGCAGGTCGAAGCACTGCGGATAGAGGCAGTTGGCGTCGTCGTCCAGGTCCCGGGCGTCGTTTCCCGCCCCGGTGACCAGCAGGACGCCGCGGTCGGCGGCATACTGGACCGCCTCTCGGAGCGGCAGGAGGATCCGGGGATCCGTCGTGTCCACGAACCCGCTCCAGTTGATGATCCTCGCGCCGTTGTCGGCGGCGTATCGGATGGCCAGGGCGGCCCTGCGGACCCGGGCCGTGTCGACCTGGCCGCGCGGAACCCCCTGCGCGCCGATCTTCAGAAGCATGAGGGACACGCTCCAGTCGACGCCGGCCACGCCGACGCCGTTGTCCCCGGCGGCTCCGATGATGCCGAGGGCCGGAGCGGAGTGCTGGTAGGGCTGGATGCGCGAGCGATCCATGCCGTCGAACACATACGGGTCCGGATCCGGATCGTCGAAGGCGAAGTCCCAGCCGATCACGTCGTCGACGTAGCCGTCCCCGTCGTCGTCGACGCCGTTGGCGCTCCGCGGGAGTCCCCGCGCATCCGTGCCACTCTCGCCCGGGTTGTGCCAGAGGTTGGGGGCGATGTCCTCGTGCCGGTAGAAGAAGCCGTCATCGAGAACGGCCACGACGACCGAGCGCGACCCCGTGGTGACGGCCCAGGCTCCCGGCGCATCCAGCGTGACGCCGGGCGCGACCTGCACGGTGTCCACCCCCGCGCCGTTGGAACGCCGCCGCATGGTGGCCGGCCCGGGAGCCGCGTAGAAGCTGAGCTGTTGCCGGAAGAGCGGGTCGTTCGGGATCCGCCGGGGCGGAGCCTCGGGCACAGCCGTCAGGAGGACGAGGACCAGGACCGGTGCCGACCGTCTCATCATCGGGAACCTCCCACCCGCGATTCGGGAACGCCCGCTCACATCCGTATGGACGTCGGGCGACCCTGGTGCGTTTAGTCGCACACCTGCTCGGTCCGTTGACCTATCGCACGATACATTCTACGTTATCGTACGATATGTCGGACACACCCTGACGACGGAGCGGACCGATGTCGCGGCCCCCCTGGGGCATGGACTGGAGCAACTGGTGGGGCCAGTGGAGCCGTCACGGACGGAGCGGCACCCGTCCGCCCTTCTTCCAGTCGGGCGAGGTGCGGCTGGCGCTCCTCTCCCTCCTCTCCGACCACCCGTCGCACGGCTACGGCCTCATGCGCCAGCTCGAGGAGCGCTCGGGCCGACTGTACTCGGCCAGCGCGGGCACGGTCTATCCAGTCCTCCAGCAGCTCGAGGACGAGGGACTCATCGTCGGGGAGCGGGCGGAGGGGAAGACGGTCTACACGCTCACGGACTCCGGCCGGCGCGAGGTCGAGGCCGAGAGCGAGCGGATCGAAGCCATCTGGGAGCGGGCCGACAGGTGGCAGGAATGGGGCGACGTGCTCAGCGCCGGCACGGTCCCCGTCGCCATGGCCGTGAGCCGGGTCGTGAGCGCGGCGTTCCGGGCCGTGCGCGAGGACCCGGACCTCGGAGACCGTGTATGCGACATCCTCGAACGAGCGGCCTCGACGATCCGTTCGGCCCGGACCTGAAGCGGAACCTTTCATGCACTTTGACGGCGGCACTCTGATACCGATCATCGCCCTCAGCATCCCGCTGGTGGCGCTGATCGGAAAGCGCATCGTGGAACCCCTGGCCGAGGCCCTGATGCACTCGGCCGGGCCCGGCAAGGAGCCGGCCGACCCGGACGCCCGGCGCGAGCTCGAGGAGCTCCGCGACCGGCTGGACGGGCTGGAGAAGGCGCTGTCGCGGGTGGAGGAGGAGCAGGCGTTCCAGCGCGCGCTCCAGACCGGGGAGACGTTCGGCGCGGCCGACGACGCCCCCCGGATCGCGGGCGGGTCGCGGCGAGGCTGACCCCGCCGGCTTCCGGGACCAGCGTCCGGATCGGCCGCCCTCAGCCTCCGGTCACGAGCTTCACCGCGACGTCCCCCACCACCTGCAGCGATTTCGCCGACACCCTGTCCGGTGTGTCCTCGAGCGTGTGGTGCCACCCGTCGCGGTGCATCGCGTCCCTGGGCCCGTAGTCGTAGTCGATCACGTCGATCACGCGGACGCCGCGCTCCAGGAACGGCACCTGGTCGTCGACGACGCTCTCGACTTCGCTCTACAGGGCGCCCACCATGAGCACCGTGCCCCACACGGCCAGGCCCACGCCGGACACGCGGGCGAGATTCCGACCCCCGGGAAGCGCCTTCTCGGCCAGGACGAGGACGGCCAGCGCCGCGCACCAGGCCACGTTCATGACCCCGGCCACGAGCATGAGCGCCATGAGGAGCCAGCAGCAGCCCACGCAGTAGGCGCCGTGGCCCATCCCCATGCGCACCGCCCCGGACGGACCCTCACGCCACTCCGACAGGAGGAAGCCGACCGGCGTGCGGCAGTGACGCAGGCAGGCGTCCTTGGCCGAGGAGAACTGGAACACGCCGGCCCCCAGGAGGAGAGCGCCCCCCAGCCACGGACTGGCCGTGCGCATCCCCGGACCCATGAGCGCCGCCGAGCGCAGGCCCCACTGGACCAGCGCCGCCCCCACGCTGAACGCGGTCCACACGAGCAGATAGCCGCCCAGGAAGGCCGCGGTCGCCGCCCATGGCGCCGCCCCGTTCCGCCGCCGCTCCAGGTTCGAAAAGGTGATCGCCATCGGCATGGTGGAGGGCGTCATCATGGCGACCATCATCACGCTCCACATCAGCGCCACGACGCCCACCTGGGCCAGGCTCCAGGAGCCGATGGCGGGGACGAACAGCGGCGAGCCCGGACGGCCCATGCGGCTTCCTAGCCCGCCCACCACGAGCGCCGCGAGCAGCGTGACGGCGACCAGCCCCGCCAGGACGACCGCCCGGTCGAGGGGGAGGACCGGCCCCGGGCGCCGGAGCGGCCGCCCGCCCCGCCCCGCCCGAGCTACTTCCTCCGGCCCGGCGATTCGGGCCTCAGTCGGCGGCATACCGGAAGGGCGAGTAGAAGCCGGTGCGGTCCGAAAGCTCCCAGTCGTACCCGTGGTCCTGGTAGCGCATGCCGTCCGAGCGGCAGGCAACCGCCGGGAATCCGGGCGCGATGCAGAGCGGGTGGCCACTGATCGTCACGTCGCCCTCGGGACCGTCGATGGCGTGGATGGCGGCCTCGGCCACGTCCCCCACCCGCACCGAGCGGCTCCGGCCCTCCGCCTCGTACTCGATCGGCACCGCCGCGACGCCGAGCACCTCACCGATGTGCTGCGCGAGACGCGCGGGATGGCCGCCGGCCTGGCCCGCGAAGATCGTGGTGAGCGCCTGGCGCTGCGCCTCGGTGGCCCGCTCGTCCAGGTAGAGGGCCGCCTTCCACGGCACTTTCGCCATGTGCCCCTGGCTGTCCACGGCCAGCGCCACGTTGAGCCCGTCCAGCGCCACGTCGCCGAAGCCGCCCTCGTCCACGTGCCAGGCGAGGAGCACCGTGCAGTCCTCCTCGGTCGGCGGGCTCAGGAACACGCACGGGCAGGCGGACTCGCAGTTGCAGGTCTCGAAGTAGCTTCCCTCGAGGCTCCAGCCTTCGGACATGGCATCTCCCTCCTATCGAGGTCGAGTGGTCTACGAGGCCCGCGACAGCTCGGGAATGCGGGCCTCGAGCGAAATCCTGTAGCGCCGGATGCCGGTGGCGATGCGGGCGGGATCGTCGTGGGCGCGCGCCATGATGACGGCGCCCTCGATCACCACGAGCGTCTCCTCCGCGAGCGCGGCCGCTTCCTCCTCGTCCAGGACGACGGCCAGGAAGACGGGCGTGAGCCGGGCCACCAGCTCGTCGAACAGCTCCGCCACCCTGGCGTGGATGGCCGGACTGGTCTCGCCCAGCTCGGCGGCGAACGTCCCGAGCAGGCAGCCTTCCGCCCAGAACTCGGGCGCGATCGCCTCCAGGTGGTCGAAGAAGCCCCGCAGGCGCTCGACCGGGTCCTCGATGCGCACGTAGCCCCCCGCGCGCACCCGCTCCACGCCTTCCCGGTGGAAGGCCTCGAGTACCGCGAGACCGAACCCCTCCTTGCTGTCGAAGAAGTGGTAGAAGCTCCCCTTGCTCACCCCGGATGCCGAGCAGATGTCGTCGACGGAGGTGGCGGAGTAGCCACGCGCCAGCATGAGGTCGTGCCCGGAGGCGAGGAGCTTCTCCCGCGTGGCGTCGCCGCGGCTCGGGCGCGCGGAGGGGGCCGGCTCGGCGGAGGCCGCAGTCCGGGATCCGTCCTCGTGGCTGCCTGGGGTCCTGATCATCATGGGAGCATAGTAAACCGACCGGTCGGTATAGTCAAGCCCACACCCATCCCCGCCCGCACCCTGCACCGGCACGTCGTACTCACCGCGCGCGGTGAGGCGTGGTGCGCTCCCGGCGCGTGGCGAGGTGGCCCGGCTCAGCCTCCGCCCGCTCCGGGCACCTCGACCTTCTCCGCGTGCGCTCGGACCTGCGCCCGGGTGAGCCACAGGGGGCGCAGCCGCTGCTCCGCCTCCAGCGAGAGCTGGTCCCGGTCGTGGGGCGAGCCGGGCCGCGTCGAGTTGCCGTAGGTGAGCAGCGCGCGCGCGTGAGGACCGTCCGGGGCGAAGTCGATCACGGCCACCCAGCTGTCGCCGCCCTCGGGGTACATGGTCTTCTTCCCCTTCGTGGGGACCCACCACAGGACGTGGAATACGCCCAGCGGGCTCCCGACGGCGCCGCTCCCCGCCCGGTCGCCCAGCCGGTGCACCGCTCCCCACGAGACGTCCAGCGACCCGTACCGGGACTCGACCTTCCGAGCCGCCGAATCCAGCGTCGCGACCGCGGCCGCCGGCCGGGCGAGCCCGGAGGGCGTGGACAGGGGTGCGTCGGGCCGCCAGGGGTGCGCGAAGAACGTCGCCGCCTTCCCTTGCCGGAGCGCCCGCCGGATCCAGGCGTCGAACAGGACGGCGCCGCGGCTGTCCGCGTCCACGGCACGGTTCCACCGCGACAGCACGCCGGCCGCGCGTTCCGCCAGCGAGTCGCCCGAGCCGCGCGCGGCCCGCAGGAGGTCGGGGAGCACCAGGTCGGTCAGGTGCGCGTGGTTCGCGTAGTGCATGCGGATCAGCTCCTGGTAGCTGATGCTGCTGTCCGCCTCCAGCAACGACAGCGCCTCCTCCTCCCGCACGTTGAGCGACACCGGCGCCAGGTAGGCGGGATACTCGCCGGGCTGAAGTGCCTGCGGCAGCGTCGCGAACCATGGCGGCGAGTTCGAGTTCTGGATGAAGCCGGAGGGCGGGTCGACGAGCCGGGGCAGAGAGTCGAACGAAAGGATGCCGTGCCACATGTCGGCCGCCGAGTCGCCCGGCAGATCCTCCTGCCAATAGGCGAAGTCGCCGTGCGACCGCCGGGGCACCCGCCCCGCGAAGAAGTAGAGGATGTGCCCGTCCCGGTCGGCATAGGAGACATTGAACATCGGGAGGCCCATCTCGCGCAGCGCCGCCTGGAAGGACGCCAGGTCGTGCGCTCGGCCCATGTCCCACCACTCCCGAAGCGCGAGGCCGCCCGACAGTGCCGGCGTCCGGACGGCCAGGGCCGTGCTGTCGCCCATCGCGAGGACCGGCCCCTGCACGGAACGCCGCAGCGTGATCGGCTCGCGCCGCACCGTTCCATCCGTCTGTTTGATCCTGAGCGTGTCCGGACGAGTCTCGAAGCGCTGCACGCCCCCTTCCCAACGGTAGCCGCCGGGTGCGAGCCGCAGCCGATAGGTGTCGAGGGCGTCGATCGTGTTCACCGTGTGGGACCAGCCCAGGTCCGCGTTGAAGCCGATGGCGATCTCCGGAAGCCCGATGAGCGTGGCCCCGTACAGCTCGCCCGCCGGGGAGGTGAGCTGGGCCTCGGTGAAGTGCATGAAGTCGACGTTCCAGGGAAGATGCGGGTTCTGGAGCAGCATGGCGTGCCCGTCGGCGGACCGGGCGGGCCCGATGGCCCACGTGTTGGATCCGGGCGCCGCACCGCCGGCCTTCCGGGCCGGAAGGCCGGCGAAGTCGACCACGGGCGTCCCGCTCCCGGTCAGCGCCACGAAGGTAAATTGGATGCGGTCTTCGTGCGCCAGCACGTCCCCCGGCGTCACCGGCAGCACGACGGCCAGCGAGTCGGAGATCGCGTCGGGGTGGGTACGCGCGTACGCGTCGATGCCGGCGGCGAACGCGGCCACGTAGATCTGGAGGTGCGGGGGCAGGCTGTCGACCTGTGCGGCCCCGAGTGCCGGCAGCCCGAGCGCCCGGACCAGCCGGTCGGAGGCCGCGTACTGATTCCCCCAGTACTCCGCCCCCCGCCCGCGAGCGAGGCCGTACAGGCGGAGAATGGCGTCGCCGTGCTCCTCGGCCTGGGCCCACCCGAAGGCGTAGCCCATCGCACTGTCGGTGGGCGCGTAGACGTGCGGCACGCCCCACGTGTCCCACACGATGCGGGTCGAGTCGGGGCTCTGCGCAGCCAGGCTCCGCGGAGACGGCAGCGCGGCGAGGACGAGGAGGAGGGCGGACGGAAGGACGATGCGAGCGGGCGAGCGCACGGCGAGCCTCCGGTGACGGGCATCTCGTGTCGAAGAGAGTGACACCCGAGGATGGTCGCCGGCCGGCGTACGGGGCAACACCCGCGACCGCACGGAGCGCTCAGCGCGGCGTGAAGCGCATCGTCCAGATCGGCGTCCAGCCCTCGGGGCCGGTCCGGACGGCGAGCTCCCAGTCCGCCGTGCCGCCGTCGTCCCGGAAGCGGATGCGGCGCGCGGGCGCACCCTCCGTGGCCCGGTCCTGGAAGAAGTCGCCGATCCGGCCCTCGAAGCGGCCGGTGAACGGGCGTCCGAAGCGGCCGGACCGGTCATCGATCCAGAAGATGGTCCAGTCACCGCTCCGGGGATCGAACAGCCGGAGGCTGGCGCCGTGGAGCGCCTTCGGCTCCGGCATGGCGGCCCACGGGAAGCGGACCGTGCCGCGCCACGCCTCGGCGACGACGCACCCCTGCCGCGTCGGGGTCACCCGGTCCGTCGCCGCGTAACGCTCGTACCTGTCGCCCGCCCGGACCCGCTGGTCCACGCTCCACGCTCCGAGCCAGAAGTCGAAGGCGCGCGCGCCCGGCGCGTCGCGGCACGCGGAGAGCGGCGCATCGAGCGCGATCTTCCACGCCCCGTCCCGTCGAACCCAGGCCGTCAGGTAGTGACCGGCGGGACCGGCGTCCTCGGTCTCCGACTCGATCCACCACCGCCCGATCGTATAGCCGAGGCTGTCGGGCCACAGGATCGCCGCCTCCGTCGGCTCCCAGTGGAAGCTCGCCGGCGAGCGACGGAGCAGCGGTGCCATGGCTTCACGGACCGCTGTCGGTCCGCGAACGAGCTTCCCGTCGCCCCGGACCATGAGCCCATCGGCCGCCCACGCTGCGGCCCATGCCGCGGCGCCGCGCTCCGCGGACGCCGCGGCGAAGGCCCGGTCGGCCTCCAGGAGGGCCCGGGCCGGATCCTCGGCACCGCCCCGCTGCGCGCCCCCGGACACGCCGCCCGAGCACGCGGCCAGCAGCGCGAGGACCGCAGCGGCGGCCGTGCGGAGCAGGCTGGCCCGGTTCAATCGGTTCACTGAATGAGACACCCGCACGCGGAGATCGTCGAGGGGGACAGGCTTTCCTCTCGCAGCCGGGAATGCGGCACACATACGGCTCCGAGGGACCTCGCGGGAGAGGGACCGAGCGCGTCTGCGGCCCACGGATCGTCCGTCGCGGTGGAAACCCGAATCCAGTAGACGAACGACCCGTGCGACGGGCGGCCTCCCGCCGACATTGAGACCTTGCGGCGCACTCCGGTCGCGTCGGCGGGCTCAGCGGGTCGAAGCGGGCGCGGCGGGGACGGTCTTGGCATTAGGAGGCCCTAAAGTTAGACTTTGGCACGCGAAACCCCGTTCGAGCGCAACCACGCTCGGCGTGCGACCACCCGACCTCTTCCCGGGAGAGCCCACAGGCATGCCGCATCGGTCGACTCGGATCCTCCCGTTCCTCGGAACGGCGACCCTCCTGGCTCTGCCCGCGACCGCCCTCGCGCAGGCGCGGCCCGACTCGGCGCCGCCCGAGCCCTACCGGCTGGACGAGCTGGTGGTCGTGGCCGACCGTTACGCGACCGCGCTCCGCGGCACGGTCGCGGCGACCAGCCTGCTCACGCGCGCCGACCTGGACGCGCTCCCCGCGACGACTCTGGCCCAGGCGCTGGAGAGCGTGCCCGGCCTCCTGTTCGTCGAGCAGGACGGCTCCGGGCGCCAGCCGATCGCGATCGCGCGCGGCTTCTTCGGCGGAGGCGAGACCTCCTACGTGCTGCTCACCATCGACGGCGTGCCCGCGAACGACGGCCGGACCGGGCTGGTCGAGTGGAGCCGGATCCCGCTGGAGGACGTCCAGCGGATCGAGGTCCTGCGCGGCTCGGCCTCCGTCTCCTACGGGGACGCCGCGCTCGGCGCCGTCATCAATGTCGTGACCCGGCGCGCGGCCCCGCGCGGCGGGCTCGCCGGACGGACGGCGATCTCCGTCTCGTCCTGGAGCGGCGCGGGCCTCCACGCCGCGGCCGGCTCGGAGCTCGGCTCGAGAGCGCTGGACGCGACGGTCGACTACGACCGCGAGGAGGGCTTCCGCGCGCACTCCCGCTCGAACGAGCTGACGACGTCGCTTTCGCTGGGGCCGTCGGAGGCCCCGGGCGCCGACGGGCTCTCCGGCCGGCTCGCCTTCAGCCGCCGGTTCAACGAGGATCCGGGGCCCGTGCCCGAGATCGGCGGCAGCTTCGACCGGCGCGGCAGCCATCCCGCCTTCGCGGGCGACGAGCGCACGCGGGAGACGGCGGAGGCGAGCATCCGGAGCCGCCACAGCTGGGCCGACGGCCCGAGGCTGGACGGGGCCGTCCGCCTGCGCTGGTACGACCAGCAGCGGACCCGGACGCTCCTGCTCACGCCGAGCTTCGGCGACACCCAGGACCAGAGCGACCGGGAAGTCGGATTGTGGGCACGCACGCAGCTCGCGGAGCCGCTCGGTCCCGCCCTGCTCCACCTGGGCGCCGAGGCGGAGGGCACCTCGTTCCGGACCCGCTACACCATGCCCGGGACGGGCACGCTCCTGACCTCGGGCGACGGACACGAGTGGAAGCTCGGCCTGTTCGGCGAGCTGAGCGGCTCGCCCGTCGAGCGGCTCCGGCTCGTCGGCGGGATGCGGTTCGACGCCGTGCTGCCGAGGGACGAAGCGCCCGCTGCGGAAGCGTCGCGCTCGTTCCACCAGTGGTCGCCGCGGGTCGGCGCGAACCTCGCCTACCGGGAGGACCCCGCGAGCCCGGGCAACGTCTACCTGTCCTGGACCCGGGCGTTCAAAGCGCCCACGCTGGACCAGCTGTTCGACGTGCGCGCCATCCCGACCGGGGCGCCCGGCCAGACGATCAGCATCTCGAACGGCGAGCTGCGGCCGGAGCGCTCCACCGCGGTCGAGGCGGGCGTCTACCAGCGCCTCCCGCTGGGCGGCGGGCCCTACGCCGAGCTCTCGCTCTCCGCCTACCGGCAGTGGCTCGACGACGAGATCGACTTCGACCTCCTCACATACCGCTACGGCAACATCGTGGCGAGCCGGCACACGGGCGCGGAGCTGTCGGCGCGCGTCGTCCTCTCCCGCCGGATCGAGGTCACGCACGCGGCCACGCTCGGCCGCGCCGTGTTCCGGACTTCGGCGAATCGCGGCCACCAGCTCAAGAACATCCCCGAGAGCGCGTTCACGACGACGGCCCGCATCGCCGTCGCCGACCCGGTGTCGCTGACGCTGACGCACCGGGCCATGGGCCGGGTGTGGCTCGACGACGAGAACACGCAGGCCCTGTCCGGCAGCTCGCGCTTCGACGCCGCCGTGCGGTGGCGCGTCGGCCGACTCGGCGCGCGCTTCTCCGTCCGCAACATCTTCGACGCCGAGTACGGCGGCTACGGCTACCTGCTCTACGATCCCTTCAGCAACGAGAACGTGCGCATGATCCGTCCCGGAATGGGCCGCGCCATCGACTTCCGTCTCGACGTGGGTTCCTGAGCCGTGCCGGAGCGCGTGGGATCCGGGCGGCCGCGGAGGGTGGAGCGAGGGCGGACCGCGTCGCTGTGGCTCGCCGCCGGGCTGCTCCTGGTCGTCGCGGGGTGCCAGTCGAAGCCCCGGGGCGAGGCGCAGGCGATGGAGAGCTCCGCCGGCGCGGGGCCCGGAGCGGACACCTGGACCATGCCGGCCGTTCCGCCCGCGGTCGCGGAGGGGATCCGCGTGTACCGGGCCAACTACTGTGGAACCTGCCACCGCAACACGCTCGCCGGGACGGCCGGCATCTTCGGCCCGAACCACGACAGCCTGCACGTGAACGCCGCGCACCGCATCCACGATCCGGGCTACACGGGCCACGCGACGACGCCGGAGGCCTACGTGCGGGAGAGCATCCGCGATCCCGGCGCCTACCGGGTTCCGGGATTCGAGCGCTCGCACTTCGTCATGCCGGCCTACACGGAGCTCACCGACGCCGACGTGGACGCACTGGTGCGGATGCTCCTCTGGCAGCCTTCACCCCAAGGAGGATCGCGATGACTCGACGTGCCCCAGGACTCGCTCCGCTGATGCTTCTTCCCCTCTTCGCGCTCTCCGCGTGCGGCGGGGGCCAGGACGCGAACAAGGCCGCCTCCACCTCGGAGAGCGCCGCCATGGTCGAGGCCGCCGGCCCGACCGTCGTGGCCAGCGGCCTCAACACGCCCATGGGCGTGCTCGTCGACGACGACGGCACGATCTGGATCACCGACAGCGGCACCGGCGGCACCGACTCCGTCGCGATGGAAGAACCCTCGGCGGGTGAGACGTCCAAGGTGCCCTTCGGCCTGACCGCGCGGCTCGTGCGCGTGGACCCGGCGGGCACACAGACCGACGTGATCAGCGACCTCCCGTCGATGATCCTGCCCGACGCCCCGATCGGCGCCGCCCGGCTGGCCCGGTGGAACGGGGCCCTCTACCTGACGAGCGGTGGCATGGCGGCGGGATCGGGCACTCGCGGTCCGAACACGGCCGCGCTCCTCCGGCTCGACGGCGACCACGTGACGGAAGTCCTGAACACCTGGGACATCGAGAAGAGCAGGAACCCGGCGGGCGCGCTGGTCGAGGCGCATCCGTTCGGGATCACGGCCGGGCCCGACGACGCCCTGTGGATCGCGGACGCGGCCGGCAACGACCTGTTCAGGGTCGCGTCCCCCTCGGACACGCTCGAGCTGGTCACGGTGTTCGGCGCGCTGCCCGGTCCCGTTCCGAACCCGAACCGGGGCAATGCCATGGAGACGGAGCCGGTACCCACCGGCATCGCCTTCATGAACGGCGAGGCCTACGTGTCCTTCCTGCCGGGCGCTCCGTTCGTGCCCGGCTCCGGCAAGGTCGTGCACGTCACGTCGAGCGGAGAGTACGAGGACTACGCGACCGGCTTCTCGATGCTCTCCGACCTGAGGACCGGCCCGGACGGCAAGCTCTACGGCGTGTCCATGGGCACGTTCACCGAGCAGGGACCCACGCCGAACTCGGGCGCCATCATCCGCATCGGGCCGGGCGAGACGTCGAAGCCCATCCTCACCGGCCTCCAGCTGCCGACCGCCGTCGCGTTCGACAGGGATGGCAACGCCTACGTCGCGATCAGCGCCCTCGGACAGCCGGGCGCCGGCCAGGTCGTGAAGTACCCGCACCTGGTGAGCGCCGGGAGCTGAAGCGGCGGCCCCGCGGCCGACGCCCCGTCACGAGGGGGGCGTCGGCCGCGCCATCCTGAGGCGCGATTCTCGAAGTTCTAGAAGAACCGCCCCACGCCCACCGTGAGCTCGACGTCGCTTCCGTGCCACGGATCCACGCTGCGCAGCCGCGCCTCCGGCCTCAGGAGCCAGCCCGCACCGACCCGGATACGGGCTCCGACGGCGGCGTGCAGGGTGAGCGACGTGTACCCGCTCGCGTTCAGCTCGATCACCGGACCCGCCCCCACGCCGAGGTAGGGACGCACGGGCGGCCGCAGGTCCGGCTCGACCTGCAGGCTGACCTCTGGCATCAGGTAGTCGTAGCCCCCACGGAACTGGCTGCCGTAATGCAGATACCGGACGCCAACCTCGGCCACGAAGACCGACGGGAGCGGGCGGGCCACGGACAAGCCGTAGATACCGGCCGTGCCCGTCCCCGAGAGATCGTAGGGCGCCACGCCGGCGAAGGCCACGATCGACGTACGCTCCTGGGCAAGGAGGCATGAGGTCCCGAAGACGACCGCAAGCGCGCCGGCGAGGACCAGTGTGACGGATCGAACGCGCGTGGGACTCATGCTCTGACCTCCCGTTGGAGTGTCGGGGCCGGCCCCTCAACGAAGGGCAGCTCGGGGCGGTTTCGCATCGAGGGACCCATGATCAGAGTCCGGAGACGAGCTGCGCTCGCCAGTCATCCCACACCATGTCCAGCTCCTCGCCATACGCCGCCCGGAAGTGGTCCCGCACCCCGCCCGCGTCGCCGGCACCGAACGCCTCGAAGAACGAGCGCAGCGGCGCCACGCCCCTCCATTCCAGCAGGTAGTGGACGAAGGAACCGGCGAGTGGATAGGTGAGGCCCTCGGCATAGGTCCGGAACGAGTCGTTGAGGATCAGGTCGTCCAGCGCCGGCACGGTTCCGGCCGTCCACGCGTCGCGGGCGATGTCGTCGAGGGGCCGGGTGTTCCACCTCGGAACGGTGTCGCCGGCGACCGGATCGCTCTGGAAGGCGACCGCGATGCCCTCCCCGAACAGGGCCGGAGCGCGTCCCCAGAGGAGATTGACGAGCACGTGGACGGTCTCGTGGTTGTCCCGCGGAAAGATCGTGTGCACCTGCATGAGCTCCGGCATGGCGATGGCGTTTCCATCGACTCCCATCAGCTTGAGCTTCTGGGCCCGGTCCCGGTACTTGTAGTAGTCGATCCGCCCCGACAGCTGGACCCCGAGCCGGTCGAGGAGCCAGGCGTGGTAGGCCTCCTGCCACGCGGCGTCGACGTGGTCGCCCTCGGAGTAGTGGAACACGAAGTGTTCGGTCGTCAGCGACTGCGACAGCTCGTCCAGGGGCGTCGACGGCGAGCTGCACGCCGCGCCCACCGCCCAGGCGAGGCCCGCCAGGGAACGCACGAGAAGCTTCGGGAATGAGCGCGTGTCCGTGAGCACGGATAGCCTCCCGCGGAACAGGGAGCCGGCGACGCGTGGAAGGACCCGGCGCAACCGATTCAACGTCGAGGCCGAGTGTCTCGTTCGCCTGTCCGGAGATGGTGGATCTTCCCGTGGGAGGATTCCCCACGCGCCGGACGCGAGAGCCTCGACCTCGACGGGCGACTCACACGGCCGCCCGACGTCGCGAGGCGTCTCACCTCCGTGCTCCCAGCGCGAACGACACCCCGGTCGACAGCACCAGATTGCTTTGCGTCCTGCAGACCGCGTCGGCTCCCGTGGTCGCGTCCCCGACCCCCGGACACGAGACCGCGTCCTCGACGTCGACCCGCAAAGACGCGCCTGGTGCGAGCCGGTAGCGGAATCCCACGCCCGCGAGCACGCCCACTTCGGTGCCACCGGCCACGTACGTGAGGGCGTCCGCGCCGGTCCGTCCGACCAGGGCAGGACCCGCCTTCAGGTACAGGGCGGCGGTGTGGTGGGCCAGCGGAAGGCCGTACAAGAGCGAGGCGCTCGCCAGCCACACGGCCGAGCTGCCCGTCGAGGTCGTCGCGCTCGCGGCGAGAACGCTCGGTGACACCGAGGTTCTCACGAGGCTCGCCGCCCAGGTGAACTCGCCCTCGATTCCGACCCTCTCTCCCAGCCAGCCGGTGGCCCTGGCTCCGAGCGCGACCGCGCTCCGCTGCTCCACCGAGGTCGTGATCGTCTCGCCTTCCACGCTCGGAAAGCTGGACTCGGCCAGGGTTGACGTCGGAACGAACAGGCCGAAGAGCGGGCCCACCTCGATCCCCCGCCCCTGGGCGGCCGCCGGCGAGCCGGGAAGCAGGGCCAGGACGACCAGGAGTGCGGCGATGGCGGGGACCCGGCCGCGAGGCAGCGCTGTCTGCCACACCATCCTGCCGCCTCCTCGCACGAAGTCCGGTCCGGAGTGCCGGTCCCCTCAACGGCACCGACCCTGGTGAAGTTCCTGAGCTGTCGAGGGCGAAGGGAGCGTCGGGCCGTCCCATCGAGCGGGCCGGGAACCGGCTGTACGAAGGGCCGGTTAGAGAACGCGACCGTCCGTCAGCGCTCCTCCTTCGGCGAGAGAGACGATGCGTACAGGGGTCATGGCCTTCCTCCTCATCCTCGGGTCGGCGACGGTGTCATCCGCGGCCCGGTCTCAGCAGACCGTCCCCGCAGACTCCGGCGTGACCGTGCCGGACAGCGTCACGCCCGCGCGGGTCATGGCCGGAAGCGACCTGTTCAACGACGGGAGCTGCGTCGCCTGCCACGCCGTGGGCGGCCGTGGCACCGGCCGCCGGGCGCCGAACCTGTCGGACGAGGAGTGGCTGCACAGTCCCGGGGACATCCAGGGCATCAGGCACACTATCTTCTGGGGCGTCCAGAAGGCCGACTTCAGGGCCGTGACGCCCCGACCGTTCGAGATGAATCCGGAGGGCGGCATGCACCTGGACCGGGAGCAGCTGTGGGCCATCGCTTCCTACGTCTGGACCCTGAGCCGGCCCGGGACGAGCGATTTCGTCGCCCGCCAGCAGCGCTTTCTCGACCTGGCGCGCCTCGGCTTCACGAAGGAGGCCGTCGCCCTGTTCGAGCGGGCCGACTCCGCGGCCGGCCGGCCGGCCACCCTTCCCGAGCGGGGACTGAACGCTCTGGGCTACGAGCTGCTCCGCCGCGGCGGGAACCCCGAGGACCCGATCGCGATCTTCCGGCTGAACACGGTCCTCCATCCCGATTCCTGGAACGTGTGGGACAGCCTCGGCGAGGCCCTGGCCGCCGCCGGGAAGACCCGCGAGGCGATCGAAAGCTACGAGAAGTCGCTCCGCCTGAACCCGAAGAACGACAACGCGAGGAAGGCGCTCGAGGCCCTGCGGCAGCGCGGGTGACGGCGGCGCCGGGGATGGAATCGGTTCCGTTGGACGTCTTGAAGGCGATGTTCTGCATGTCGATCCGCACGTCGCCCGAGCCTCCGCCCGGAGGCGGGGGCGGGGGCGGGTTCTGGGTCGGCGGGGTGCTCCCGCCCCCGCAGGCGGCCAGGGCGAGGGCCGCGGCGACGGCCAGGCCGCGGAGGGCGGCGGTGGACCCACGGGTAGGATTCCGGATCGGTAGCGCACGTGTCACGGCTCGGCCTCCTGCATTGAAGACACCGGGACGTGCGACGGTCGCACCGTTCAGTGTGGATGGCTTTTTGGCCTTTATCAAGTAACATGATCGTTTACTTGCCGAGCAAGGGCTCCACGGCTATGCTTGGGCCATGGCTGATAGGCCCCCGGAACCGAATCCCGCGCTGCGTCTCACGGGCTCGACGCGCTCGGAGATCCTCCGGCTCCTCCGAGGAGGCGCCCGCACGGTACAGGATCTCGAAGGGCAGCTCGGCATCTCGGGCAACGCCGTGCGTGGACACCTCCACGCGCTGGGGCGCGAACGGCTCGTGGAGCGGCGTGGCGTCCGGCGCGACACCGGCGGCAAGCCCGCCCACCTGTTCGCTCTGACGGCAGACGCCGAGCGCCTGTTCCCGAAGGCGTACGCGGCCGTGCTCGCGCGGGTCCTGGACGCCGTCGGCCGGCGTCTCGGAGAGCGGGAGCGCGATCAGCTCATGCGAGGGATCGGCCGGGACGTGGCTCGAGACACGGTGCCGAAGACCGCCTCCGATCTACCCGAGCGCGTGCGGGAGGCCGCCAGCGTCCTGGACGGGCTCGGCGGCGCCACGCGGATCGAGGACGATGATGATCTCTTCGTGATCCGGGGGAGCGGGTGTCCGGTGGGCGCACTGGTGGCCGAGCATCCCGAGCTCTGCCGGATGGCCCAGGCTCTGGTGGCCGCGATCACCGGAGTCCGCGTACGCGAGCGCTGCGACCGCAGCGGTACCCCCTCCTGCAGCTTCGAGATCTCCAAGACCTGAGTCATACCGTCCCCCGAATCCGACCGTGGCGGAGGATCGCCGCCACGGTCGGAAAGGCGTCGCGGGCCGCGGCCGGGAGGGCTCCCGAAGGCGCCTCGTAGGGGTATTCCGGCTCGGCGGGAAGCGACCCTTCTCCGTCCCAGACCACCAGGCGGCCCACCATCCCGAACGCCTCGTGCGGGCGGCAGAAGAAATCGTAGACGCCCTTCACGCTCGGCCGGATCTCGAAAGACGCATCTCCGCGACCGGCGACCAGGAAGCCGGAATCCCAGGGGTCGGCGCCGACCGGCAGGCGCAGAGGCCTGTCGTTCCGGGGATGGTAGGCCGTGGTGGTGTGGACCCCCTCGAGCGCGGTCCAGCGAACCATCACGCCCGGCCGGACCAGGACCCCGGAGGGATCGAACCACACCCGGCTGCCGTCGGGATCGCTCCGCATGTGGACCTCGACGCACTCCGCCGGGGCGGGAGTGCGGAGCGGCGTGCCACCCTGCGTCAGCGGGTAGCGCAGCAGCGGCACGCCGGCCACGACCCACCCGGCCCGGACGAGGAACCCGCGGCGGCTGAGCACCGCGCGCGTCCCCGGACGACCGTCACGCGATGAGGGAACGACCACGCTTCGCGGCTCCCCGTCGTTACTGGAGATTCGCCGCCTCTTTCTTCGAGATGTGCCAGAGGATCACGTGATAGTGAGGCACCGGAACGCCGGGGTGCCCGGCATTGAACACCACATCGACGTGGTCGACGGGCTGGTCCGACGCCCCCAGCCCCTCGAACGCATGGTGCCCGTCGAGCTTGTCGAGAGGGATCATGTAGATCGTGCTCACGAGCTGGCCGTCCCGGTCGTAGGCGAGGAAGGGCCCCGCCGGCAGGGTCGATGGATCCACGTACAGGGTGCCCAGGCCCGGCACGAAGTCCGGAAGCGGCACGAGCGAGCTCACCATCTTGAACGAGCCGCCGGGCGGAGCCGTCTCCTGCGCGCGCAGAGCGCCTCCGGCCAGCGGTAGAGCGAGCAGGCCGCCGAACAGCATCGAGAGAAACCGCTGCCGTCGTGTAGTCATGTCCATCTCCTCCATGCGGGGAACGCGTTGCTCGGACCGGAGCATCACCCGGACGCCACCGGCCACGGTCGAGGTGGAACCTAGCATGTTTATATAGTATGTCAAGTATATACTATGGTTACAAGCGGCCACAAGGCTCTTCCGGGCCGGACGCTGCGTCACGCCTCCCCTCCCGCGGGTGATTCCTCCCGGCGAGGCTCCCGTTCCAGCTCCCGCCCCACGCGCTCCACCCTCTCGAGCAAGCCGATCTCCGGAAACGACGCCGCGCCGTCCAGCCGCAGGCGCAGATCGCGCAAACCCACCTCGAACTCGAGCAGCTCCTCGCGGACCCGAGGCCAGTTGGTGGCCACGATGCCGGCCATCGTCCGGGAGCTCGACCGTGCCAGCCGGGTCATGTCCGCCGAGGCAGGGCCGTGAAGGAGGGATCCGGCAGCGGAGCCGCCGGCCTTGGCCAGGTGGGATGCCAGACGTAGGGAAACCAGGTAGGGCAGGTGGCTGGTCGCGGCCACCTGGCGGTCGTGCACCGCGGCTCCCACCCACACGGAGTGGGCGCCCAGCGCCGCGACGACCGACTCCGCCACGGATCGGGCGCGGCTCCCGGTCCGAATCGTCTCTACCAGAGCCCACGGACGGCCCTGGAACATGTCGGCCCGCGCATTCGCGACCCCGCTGCGCTCCGTGCCGCCCAGGGGATGGCCGCCGACGGCTTCGACCTCCTCCGGCAGGCCGTCCATGGCCCGCACCACCGCGGTCTTGGTGCTTCCCACGTCCAGGAGCACGGTGGCCGGCCGCAGCTCCGGACTCCAGCGTGCCAGCCACGGCGGGATCGCATCGACCGGGATGGCAAGGAGGACGACATCGGCCTCCGCGAGCAGGGCCGCCGGGTCGGTGGAGCCGACTTCGACCGCCCCGATACGCTTCGCCGAGCGCACGGCCGCTTCCAGCACGTCCGTCCCCAACACACGCCGGAACAGGCCGACCTCCCGGAGCCCCAAGGCAACCGAACCACCGACCAGGCCGAGCCCCACAACGAGCAGGCTGCCGTGAACATCGGCGTCGTCGGCCGGACGCTTCCGGGCCGCCCCGTCCACGGAGCCGGACACATCGCTCCCGTCGGGACGCGCCCGCCCGGGTACCGCGGAGACGAGATCGGGCCGCAGTTGTTCCGCCTCGCCCAGATACACGTGACGCGCCACGCCGGGGCCCCGGACGAGCAAGAGGACGCGCAGCATCCGGACGGGTGCACCCGGAACCGGTGTCTCCTGCGCGCCCAGCATCGGCACACCGATCCATCCCAGCTCTCGGGCCGCGGAGGCCGGGTACGCCGCATCCAGATCCGGGGTCATGGTGAAGTGGGCGGCCACGATTCGGCCCGGCTCCAGGTCGTTGCAGCTCATGATCTCCTCGAGGAGCCGCCGGCTCCCCGTCAGGATGGACTCCCGGTCGTTACGGTCGATTCCAATGGCTCCCCGGACGGCGAACATGTCGATTCTCCTGATCTGGACGCGGGACACAGGCACAAAAAAAGAGAGGCCCCCGGCGTACGGGGGCCTCTCGGGACCGGATGCTGTGAGCGCGCGAGCTACACGGACGCAGCCTCCCTCCCGGCCCCCCTCGGAGAGCCGCGATAGGCGTAGGCGTAGGTCTCCAGCGCGATCGCGTGCCTTCTCATATCGGACTCACCTTCTAACCCGCCGTCCGCGGTGTCAAGGCCGGGGAGAGCGCCCCCGGCCCGGTCCGCGCCCTGCTCCCGAGCTCCCGAGCTCACCGGGCAATGATCACGGCGTGCGCCATCTGCCCCGGGTGCACCGTGCAGTGGTACACGTAGCGGCCCGGCGTGTCGACGGTGTAGGTGTAGGTCCCCTGATAGCTCAGGAGCCCCGAGTTGAACGTCGATGCCCCCGAGGGCACCGAGTCGCTGGTGGCCGAGTGCTGGATCCCCTGGTCCAGGTTGGTCCACTGGATGGTCGAGCCGGCGTCCACCGTGATGGAATCGGTTCCGTTGGACGTCTTGAAGGCGATGTTCTGCATGTCGATCTGCACGTCGCCCGAGCCTCCGCCCGGAGGCGGGGGCGGGGGCGGGTTCTGGGTCGGCGGGGTGCTCCCGCCCCCGCAGGCGGCCAGGGCGAGGGCCGCGGCGACGGCCAGGCCGCGGAGGGCGGCGGTGGACCCATGGGTAGGCTTCCGGATCGGTAGCGCTCGTGTCATGGCTGGACTCCCGTGTCGGAGACGATGATCAGCCCCTTCATGAAGGGGTGCGGAGTGCAGTGGTAGGCGAAGCGGCCGGCCCGGTCGAAGACGAGCTGCCAGCTGTCGGCCGGGTCGACGAGCGGCGAGTCCCACAGACCGTCGGTCGAGGTGCTGGAGTGGGCCAGCGGGTCGTGGTTCACCCACCGGATGGTGGTGCCGGGACGAACGCGTACGGTGTCGGGGTGGAAGGCGAGCCCCTTGATCTCGATCTCGACCACGGTGCCGGGGCCACCGACCGGGACGTCGGCCGCGCCCGTGGCCGGGGCGACGAGGCCGCCACCCGAGCCGGAGGATTCGCCGCCCGCCGCCTCGCCGGCGCCGCCCCCGGAGCTGCCCGGGTGCACCAGCTGGCCCCAGCGTGCGAAACCGCTGAACGGCACGGTGAACTCGAACCCCCAGTAGACGGTGTGGGCCACACCGGTCGAGGTCCCCTCCAGTGTGCCGCTGGACACGTTCGTGGCCATCAGGGTCAGCGTATGCGGGGTGTACGGGATCGCCAGCTCGAGCCCCGCGCTCCACGCCGCCGGTCCGTCGATACCCGCCACCAGGTCCGAGACGTCCCCGGCCAGGGTCATGTAGCGGTTGATCTCCAGCCCCGCCCCTCCCGCGAGGGCGAGGGAGGCGGGCCGGTCCGCGCCCCCGGACCGTTCGAAGCCATCCCCGAAGCCCCGCACCGCGCCGAGAACGTGGAGGGGGCCGAAATGGGTCGCCCCCGTCAGCTCCCCGTCCAGGCTGTGCGTGGCGCCGTTCCATGCCGCCGTCACCGCCACCGAGGGGCCTCCTGCGGGGTGCCGGCCGCCCGGGGACCACGTGGCATAGGGTTGCCACTCGTTCGAGCCGCCGGCCAGCAGCGAGCGCGTACTGTAGCGGAACCCGGCCATGAGCCCGGACGCCAAGCCCAGGTTCATCTGGAAGGTGGGGTAGTTGACGATCTTGCCGTCGCCGAAGATGTCTCCGATGTCGGCGTCCGACCCGGCCACCTGGAACCGGTGCGAGAAGTCGAAGAACAGCTGCCCGGGAGAGGCCGTCCACGTGCCCGCCAGGTTCGGCGTCCGGCCGGTCACGGGCTGGGCTCTCAGAGCCGCGGGGGGCAGGAGAACGACGCCCGCGAGGGCGACCGCCGGGATCCACGAACGCGTCCAACGCATGTCTCGCCTGCCCTCGCTCGGAGAAGTGTCTTCGACCCGGGGATCCACGCCTGCCGCGCGACCGTACCACGTAACGACCGCGCGGGCCGCGATCCTCCCGGCACCTACGAGGGCCACGAACGTAGGACGACCCCGGGGAGTTCCCGGGTGGCGCGGCAGAGCTCGCCGCTTGACGCTCGGGGGCGGGGAACCGGATTATCCGGCGGATCGTTCTGGGACGCGTCGCGCGGGCGATTACGGACGAGCCCGCCGCCGAGACGACGGGCTGGAATCAGGATGGTGTCGATGGCCGGTTACAGCTGTGGTGAGGCGCGCCGTCGGCTCGATGCGTACGTGGACGGCGAGCTGTCGGAGGAGGAGGCCCGCGGCGTGGAGGGGCACCTGGCCGACTGCGAGCGCTGCGCCGAGGTTCTCCGGTTCGAACGGACGCTGCTGGACGGCCTGAAGGAGAGGATCCGGGAGACGGACGTCCCCCCCGGACTAAGGGAGCGGATCGAGTCGGCCCTGGAGCGGGATCACGAAGCGCCTGCCGACGCTACGGAGACCCGTTCCGAAGGCTGAAACGACCGCTCTCCCGCTGCGGCCCGGAGCCGTCCGCTGGGCCGCCGGTTCCCTCCCCGCCCTTCCCGGACCCGACCAGTCCATGGTCTTCGGCCACCCTCCACAGGGCCACCTGCAGGCGCTTCCGCCCCCGATGGAGCCGCGAGCGCACCGTCCCGACCGGGCAGCCGAGGGCCTCCGCGATCTCCTGGTAGGAGAGATCCTCCACGAAGTAGAGCACGGCCGCCGCGCGAAACTCCTCCGGGAGCGCGTACAGTGCCGCCGCGATGTGTTGGGCATCCAGGCGGCTCAGGAAGCCTTCCGCCGGGTCCTCCCGGCCCCACGCCGCGCCGGACGCGGTTATCTTGTGGTAGAGGAAGTGATCCGGCTCGCCGTCGATCGACACCGAGTCCGGCGCGCGTCGCCGCCGCCGGTAGGCATCGTAGAAGGTGTTGGTGAGGATTCTCAGGAACCAGGCCCGGAAGTTGGTGGCCGGCTCGAAACCCGCGAACCCCTTCCAGGCGTTGAGCGCCGCCTCCTGGACCAGGTCTTCCGCCTCACCGGCGTCGCGGGTCAGGTGTCGGGCCGCGGCGTAGGCCCGCGGGAGCACCGGATCGAGCAGCCGCATGAAGCGCGAACGCGCGTCCGGGCCGCCGCCAGCGGCTTCGGAGCTCTCGATCGGGTCCTGGGCTGCTCTGCTCATCCGGGCCGTCCAGTTCCGGTGGGTGGTCAGACCTGCCGGCGTGCGCCGCGATCCGCGAACGTTACGTCGGAGACGACCGGTCGTCTCGCGACCGCCCGAAAAAATAGTCGTTCCGGTCAGGGCCGGAAGTAATCGTCCAACAAACGACGCTGACAGCGTCGCACGGGTTCCAGGGACCGTTCGATCTTCATCCGGATCACGCCGCCCTCCCAGGTCTCGACGAGGAGGCACGCCAGCTCCTCCGCGTCGATGTCGCGGCGCACCAACCCCTGCTCCTGGGCGTCGCTCAGGGCGTCCCGGATCTCGCCGCACAGGCCCTGGATCGAGCCGGCGAGCGCGTCCCGGCACACCGCGCTCCCCTCGAGCTCGCCGCCGAGGTTTCCCAGCAGGCAGCCCCCGACGTAGCCCGATTCCTCGAACTGCTCCATCATGGCGCCGAAGAAGCCCCGCAGCCCGCTCAGGGGATCCGGAGCCCGGGCCAGCTCACGGGCCAGAAGGTGGCGCACGCCCTCGGCGAAGTGCCGGATGGTCGCCGCACCGAACTCCTCCTTGCTGCCGAAGTAGTTGTAGAAGGAGCCCTTCGGGATGCCGGCGCGATCGAGCACTCGCTTGAGGCCGGTGCCGTGGAAGCCGTACTCGAGGAAAGCGGCCACGCCTTCGTCGAGGAGCCGCTCGCGTACGCGCTCTTTCATGCGGATCATGGGTATAGAATACGACCGGTCGTCTCAATCCGTCAAGACCGGCGGGCCGGGGGCGGGCGATCGAGGCCCTGAGAAGCGGCGCGAAGCGAGAGAGGTCCGGGAATGATCTGCGCGACGATCCTGTTGGCCGGAGCCTGCACGCTGAACGGGTCGGCTGCCGACACGGGGTCGGCCTGGGAGGTGCTTCCTTCCAGCCGCTTCGAGGTGACGAGCGAGGCCGGCGGCTTCCTGGCGGCGCTGTCTCACGAGCACCGGATCGTGGCGCGATCGTTCCGCGCCGTCCTCCGGTATCGTCCCGGCGACCCGTCGGCCGACAGCGTCGAGGTGGACGTTCCGGTCGACAGCCTCGAGGTCCGGACCGAGGACGCCAGCCCGGCGCAGCTCCACGCCATCCGCGAGCACATGCTGAAGGACGTGCTGCACGTCGGACGCTACCCGGAGATCCGGTTCGCTTCGCGGAGCGTGGAGCCGGTGGCCGGCGGGCTCCGGGTGACGGGATCGCTCACGCTGGAAGACTCCACCCGCACCGTGTCCGTCCTGGTCCGGCTCGAGAACCGCGGGGACACCCTGGTCGCCCGCGGCACCCTTCCCTTCCGGCAGACGGATTTCGGGATCGAGCCCTACTCGTTCGGGTTCGGAGCCATCAAGGTGAAGGACGAGCTGCGGCTCGAGTTCGAGGTGAGGGCGGTCGCGGGCGAACCCTGAGGCCTCCGCAGCCTCCCGCTTCCCCCGGGGCCGCGTGACAGCCCGGCCCGCCGGTCCTGGCGGCGCCACACTCCGGCACCGACTCGCCGGCGCCCGGTGCCCCCCCTGGAACAACCCGCCCGACCCTCCTGTTCACGACCCGCAGCACGGGACAAGACGTCTCGATGGGCACCGTTCTTTCCATGCACAGGCCATGCGGAGACCCGCGCCCGGCAGAGCGCCTGCAGCCATGTCCGGGCTAGCCCCGGTGATACGACCCGCGGGCGGGCGGCGGCCGTGCATCTGAGCCCGTCCCCGGGAATCCGAGAGTGGCCGCCTGGACGCCTATGAGCCATTTTAATGTATGTTAGTTGACAATGGCTGATAAGCGTGTATCCTGAAGGTACGATGACCGAGACGGGACAGGTGGAGTGGGCCGCGCGGCGGGCCATCGGCCGCGCCAAGCGACGCGGCGATGCCGAGGTGACGGCGGACGACCTCCTGGTCGGGGCGCTCGCCGAGATCAGCCGCTTCGACGTCGCCTGGATCGGCGATCGGGCGGTGGACCTGCGTGCTCTGTGCCTCCCCGAGGAGGAGCCGTCCGGGGCGGCGGACGCGGCCCCGGACGCGGTGCTTCCCGCGTACGGGCCCGGCGCGGTCGAGCTGTTCGAGCGGGCAGCCCACCTGGCGCGCGAGGACGGGGCCGGCAGCACGGGGCTCGTCCACCTGCTCGCGGCGGTCGCCGATGTCCCATCGCCGCTCCGGGACCGGCTGTTCAGCGACCTGGGACTCTCCGACGCGGAATGGCGAGCGGAGCTGGCCCGCGGCGTGGTCGGGGCCCCGCCCCGGCTGGCTGGCGGGTCCAAAGGAGCCAGTGCTACGACGGTCGGGGCGCCGGGCGGGCCCGACATCCTGGGCGTCGAGGACGCCGCCCACTACCTGGGCGTCCACCCACAAACGGTGCGCAACTACATCCGGAGCGGTAAGCTCCCGGCCTATCGCCTGGCCGGCGAGCGGTTTCTCAGAGTGCTCCGGAAAGACCTCCTTGCCCTCCTCGAGCGCGTCCGAGCGGACGGCGAGCCGGACGCGGAGGAGGCCTCATCACTCTCACCCCCCTGACGGGAGGCTCACCATGTCCGTGTTTCTCGTGGAGCGGAAGCTGCCCGGCATCACCCCCGAACAGCTGCAGGCGGCCGGCGTGCGCGCCAAGACCTGCTGCCAGGAGATGGCGTCGGAGGGCAGCGAGGTCGTCTGGCACCGGAGCTTCTTCCTGCCGGAGTCCGAGAGGACCTTCTGCGTGTTCGAGGCCCCGAGCCGCGAGCTGGTGGCCGAGGCCAACCGCCGCGCACAGATCCCCTACGAGCGCATCCACGACGCCGCGGAGATGACGCCCGACGCGCTCTGAGCGGCCGCGGAGGGGCGCCTAGCCCCCCGCCCCGCAGTCCGGCACGATCGGGAGCTCCCGGGCCGCCGCGACCGGCTCGAGGTGTGCCCGCCGCAGCGCCCCGTTCAGGGCCTGGAGCGGCGCCACGTTGAGCGTCCGCCACCGGGTCACGAGGCCCGCCAGGCGTCCGCACTCGTGGGCGTAGGCGGCCTCCATCGCCCCGGTGGGTGCCAGGTCGCCGGTCTCCAGGCGCTCCAGCTGCTGCACCAGGGCGCCGTTCTCCCGCACGAAGTCGGGGGGCGGCGGGCCGGAGCGGCCGCTGGATCCGCCGGACTCTCCGGGGTGCGGCTCGCGCCCGGCCACCGAGTCGAGCCGCGCCTCGAAGGCCCGGGCGGCCCGGGCGAGGGCCGGCGGCGGATTCGTCCCGGCCGCTCGCACGACCGCGGAGTCCATGGCCGCCGCCTGCGCGTGGCCGTTCCACGCCTCCCGGATGCCGGCGAAGATCCGCATCTCGAGGGCGTGCTGCGCCTCCAGGTCCGCCTCGCTGGCGGGGGAGCGCGGGTCGTTGGTCACCTTCACGGTCTGCGTGTAGCTCCGCCCGTCGACCGTGAGGCGCACCGCGTAGGTCCCCGGCAGGGCGAGCGGACCCTGCGGCGAGGGAGGCGTGAGGCCCGGGTTCGCGTTGATGTCGAAGGAGCGGTGGAACGCGGGCGGGTCGTCGTAGCGGACATCCCAGCTCACCCGGTCGAGGCCCACCTTCGTCGGCAGGGGCTCCGGCCACTCGAGCCAGTGGTTCGGCTCGGGCGGATACCGGTACTCCGGCCCCGGCTCGACGGGGGCGCTCGACAGGTGGCGCACCACGTGCCCCGCCGCGTCCAGGATGTCCAGGGTCACCGTGCCCTGCGGTGCCGCGCGCAGCGAGTAGTAGATCAGGGCGCCGGGGGGCGGGTTCAGGGAGTGAGGGACCTCCGGGTGGAAGGGCGTGTCCCGGTTCACGTTGCGCCGCACCCTGACCGCGTCGCCCGGCGCGAACAGGTGGGCGGGCTCCGAGGCGAGGGACGCCGTCATCTGCCGGAGCGGCGACAGGTCGTCCAGGATCCAGATGCCGCGCCCGTACGTGCCCACGACCAGGTCGTGGCCGTGGATCGTGGCGTCCCGGAAGGAGGTGATCGGGAGGTTCAGCCGCAGCGACTGCCAGTGGTCGCCGTCGTCGAACGACACGTACATCGAGCTCTCGGTCCCGGCGAACAGGAGTCCCCGCTTCTCGGTGTCGGCCCGGATCACGCGGGCGAAGCTGCCGCTCGCCAGCCCCGTGGGCAGCCCGTCCACGATCTTGGTCCACGTCTTCCCGTAGTCGCGCGTCCGGTACAGGTAGGGCGCGTAGTCGCCGAGACCGTGCGCGTCGACGGCCACGTACGCCTCGGCCGGGTCCTGGTGGGAGGCGTCGACGGCCGAGATGTCCGAGTAGCTCGAGTCCGGGAGGTCCGGGATCGACACGTCCTCCCATGTCCGGCCCCCGTCGCGCGTCAGCTTCACGAGGCCGTTGCTCGTCCCGACCCAGATGAGGCCCTGCTTCACCGTGGAGGGCGAGATGGACTCGATCGCCCCACGGCGCGAGCCGGAGCGGGCTCGGGAAGAGTCCGGCCCCTCCCCCGGCGGCTTCACGCCGGCCGGCACGCCCAGGTCCGGGCTCAGCTTCCGCCAGTGGGCGCCCCCGTCCGTCGTGGCCATCAGGACCTGGAAGCCGGCCAGGAGCTCGTGCGGATTCCAGGGCGCGAACGCGATCGGGTTCGTGGAGGTGGAGCGGAGGTGCGCCTCCGGGTCCACCTGCGGGCTCACGTTGACGGTCTGCTCGCTGGGCCAGGTGATCCGGGTGATGCTGGCGTAGGAGGGCGCCCCCCCGTTGCTGCTGTACACCTCCTTCGGGTCGAGCGGGTCGGCGATCACCGTGCCCCACTCCCAGCCGCCCACCGGGCTCCAGTCCAGCGGCGTGATCTCGCCGAAGTTGCCGCGGCTCCGGACCCGGATCGCGCCGGCGTCCTGCTGCGGGGCGTAGACCCAGTACGGCCACGAGGTGTCGGTCGAGACGTGGTAGACCTGCTCGGTGGACTGGTTGTACCACGGGCTCCAGCTGCGGCCGCCGTCCAGGCTCACCGTGGCGCCCTGGTCCATGCCCAGGAGGATGCGCTGGCCGTCGGTGGGGTCGATCCACATCTGCTGCGGGTCGTCGCCGCCCGGGGCGCCCCGGAAGCCGGTGAACGTAGCCCCGCCGTCGGTGGACACGTAGCTGGAGGTGTTCACCGTGTAGACGATGTCGGGGTCGGAGGGGCTCACGTACACGCCGCAGTTGTAGCCTCCCTGCCCCGTCCTGATGCGGGGGTCGTCCGGGTCCATGCGGCGCCACGTGGATCCGCCGTCGTCCGAGCGGTACAGACCCGAGTCGCCGACCACGAACACGCGCTGCGCGTTCGTGTGCATGGCGACCGCGACCGACATGCGGCCCTCCAGCTTCGGCAGGCCGCCACCGGTGACCCGCTGCCACGTCGCGCCCTCGTCGATGGACCGGTACAGGTAGGTGCCGGTCTCGGCCCCGAAGTAGAACTTCCCGCGCGGGGCGCCCGGGGCCCGGTAGTGCCGGACCGTCATCGCGAACACGACCTTCGGCGCGTCGTAGGCCCGGGCCAGCCGCTCGATCCCCGTCGAGTCGTTCACGAACAGCGTCTTCGTCCACGTCCGGCCGCCGTCCGTGCTCCGGAACACGCCGCGCGCGTCGGTCTTGTGGTGGATGTCCCCCTGGGCGGCGACCAGCACCAGGTTCGGGTCGGACGGATCGACCAAGATCGAGGGGATCTGCCGGGTGTGGCCGAGCCCGATGTGCCGCCAGGTGCGGCCGGCGTCGGTCGACTTGTAGACGCCGTCGCCCTCGTCGATGTTGCCGCCCGTGATGATGTCGCCGGTCCCCACGTACACGACGCTCGTGTCGGAGGGCGCCACCGCGACCGCGCCCACCGAGGACACCGACCGGACCGAGTCGAAGATGGGCCGCCAGCTGACGCCGGCGTCGCCGGTCTTCCACACGCCCCCGGCCGGCATGCCCGCGTAGAACACGCCCGGCTCACCGATCGCCCCGCTCACCGCGGCCACGCGGCCGGCGCGGAGCGGCCCGATGTTCCGCCACACGAGGCCGGCGAGGAGGTCGGGGGGAACAGAATCCGGATGGGCGGGCGCGCGGGCTACGGGGCCGGGCGGGCCTCCGCCGGTGCGTGGAGCGGCTCCGAGGCTCGCCAGGCTCGCGGCGGCGAGTCCCAGGAGCCCCACCCGGCGGTACAGCGTCCCGCGCTCTGTCATGTGTCGGCTTCCCCGATGTGAAGTGTGAAGGTCCGGAGGATACGCGGGGTCGGAGGTCGAGCGACAGAGGGGGACATCAGGGAGTCAGGTGCTCCTCCACCCAGTCGTGCGCCACCTGCCGGTAATCCCGGCCGTCCACGTCGACCGCGCGGTTCATGCGGCGCATGTCGGCCGTGGAGATCTTCCCGCCCAGGCGCCGGAGCGCCGCCTCGAGGCCGGGGTGCCGGCGCAGGACCTCTTTCCGCACCACCGGGACAGCCTCATACGGCGGGAAGTAGCCCCGGTCGTCCCGGAGGCGCACCAGGTCGAGCTCGTCGATCTGGCCGTCCGTGGCGTTGCCGGCCGTGACATCGATCTGGCCGTCGGCCAAAGCCCGGTAGATGAGGCCCAGCTCCATGGCCTTCGGCGTGTGGGCGAAATGCAGGCCGTACGCCTTCGACAGCCCCGGCAGTCCATCTTCCCTCTGCGTGAACTCGTAGCCGAACCCGGGCACGAGGCGGTCCTCGTGGCGCACCAGGTCGGAGATGGCGTGGAGACCCAGGGAGTCGGCCATGGAGCGGCGGACCAGGATCACGAAGGTGTCGTCGAAGCCGAGCGGCTTCTCCCACTTCAGCTTCCAGCGTGACTCGTAGGCGGACTGCACCGCCTGGTAGGCCGAGTCTGGATCGTGGACGGGCGGACGGCCGAGGATGGCGGTGAGGGCCGTCCCGGTGTATTCGACGTACAGGTCCAGGTCGCCGCTCAGGAGCCCCTTGTGGCACACGAACGTCCCGCCCAGATGGAGCTTCCGCCGGACCGCAAGGTCCGTGGTGCGCTCGATCCAGGTCGCGACGATTTCGCCGAGGATGTCCTGCTCGGTGAAGTTCTTTCCGCCCACGACGATGGGGCCCGGGCCACCGCCGCAGCCCGAGGCCGTGAGTGTGGCGAAGAGCGCGGCGGCGGCCGTGGCGGAGCGCCAGCGTCTCACGCCCCCTCCCGCCAGCGGGACAGCCGCCGCTCCAGCCGCCCGAGGCCCCAGTCCACGGCCAGCGCCAGGAGCGCCGCGGGCAGCGCCCCGGCCAGGATGACGCGGTCGTCCACCATGGACAGGCCGCGGAAGATGAACACGCCGAGCCCGCCCGCCCCGATCGCCGCGGCGATGGTGGCGATCCCGATCCCGATGACCGCGGCCAGCCGCACGCCGCCCAGGATGACGCCCAGGGCCAGCGGGAGCTCGACCTGGCGCAGGAGCTCTCCGTCGGTGAGCCCCATGGCCAGGGCCGCGTCCCGGACCGAGGGGTCGATGCCCTGGATGCCCTCGTAGGTGTTCCGGATGATCGGGAGGAGCGAGTAGCCGAACAGGGCCACGATGGCGGTCCGGGTACCGATCCCGCCGATGAGCGGGATCGGGATGAGGAATCCGAACAGCGCCAGGCTGGGGATCGTCTGGACCACGTTGACGACGCCGAGGATCGCGCCGCGGAAGCGGCGGTGCCGGGTCAGGTGGATTCCGATGGGCACCCCGACCAGGATGCCCAGCCCCACCGCGCTGCCGACCAGCAGGACATGCTCGGCCAGCCGCTGCAAGAGCTCGCCCCGGTGGGCGGCCAGGTAGGTCAGCAGGCTCACGAATCGTCTCCGGTCAAGCCGCGCCCTCCCCCTTCACCCCAGGAAGGCCCGGACCAGCGGGTGCTCGCTGCGGCGGAAGGCGTCGGGCGAGCCCTCGAACGCCAGCCGCCCGCCCTCCAGCAGTCCGACCCGGTCCCCGAGGGCCAGGGCCTCCCGCACGTCGTGCGTCACGAACAGGAGCGCCTTCCCCAGGCGGCGGCTCAGGGAGCGGAACTCGTCCTGGAGCTCCCGGCGCGTGATCGGGTCCAGGGCGCCGAAGGGCTCGTCGCACAGGAGGAGCGCCGGATCGGCAGCGAGCGCCCGCGCCACGCCCACGCGCTGACGCTGCCCCCCCGACAGGGAGGCGGGA